>MDTB01083279.1_pt1 | contig 46706 bp, 46 predicted proteins | sample 811161 | NCBI WGS metagenome assembly MDTB01 (sample SAMN05326650, study PRJNA326480) | marine metagenome | isolation source: seawater | place: Mediterranean Sea | collected 2009 | reverse complement strand
TTTCTTCTTAGCTACTTTCTTCTTAGCTACTTTCTTCTTAGCTACTTTCTTCTTAGCTACTTTCTTCTTAGCTACTTTCTTCTTAGCTACTTTTTTCTTTGCCGGCTTTCTCTTTTTAGCTGCGGACTTTTTCTTGGAAGCTGCCATACTAAATATTTCCTCTGCAGTGGAATATAAAAAATTAATGCCATAAAGGCGGATTAGTATAACATATTTTTTACTCTTTACACAAAACTAATTTATATTTTGAATATTTAGTTAATGTTAATAGTAATTTTTCTTATATGGTGCCTTGTAAGCAACACTTTTATTATGAATATTTGTTTATTAAATGTGAAATCTTATTTGTTATGAATTTATTACTGGTTAAGACTATAAATTTACAATAAATATTCTTAATATTTTGTTTCTTTTAAAAATTAAGTAATATTTTGAGTAAAAAAATTAAAATTTACAGTGAAATTTTAAATAATTTAATAAATTATAACTTTTATACACATTTGTTATGAATTTATTACTAGTTAAGACGAAAATTTACAATAAATGTTCTTAATATTTTGTTTCTTTTAAAAATTGAGTAATATTTTGAGTAAAAAAATTAAAATTTACAGTTAAATTTTAAATAATTTAATAAATTATAACTTTTTATTCATCTTTAAGTATAAAATATTAAAAAAATTACTTCATTGCTACACATGCTGGAAATTTTATGACATTAGTCCCATAGTTTATTACTTTTGATGGTTTATATATATCTACCATTGCCATTCTTGAGTTTTGTTCCAAAAAACCAGCCTTGGTAGCTTCATTAACAAGGTTCATTTCCCTATATACGCCTCCAAAATTCTCATTATTGTTGTATACCTCCCATGCAGCTAAAAAGCTTTCAAGTGGAGGGAACTCTTTAAGCCTTGTATTGTCTAAGTGCATCATAATCCCTCCATCTTTTAATAGCCTTTTACTCTCCTTAAAGATTTCGGTTACTGCTTTGGTGCTTGTTTCGTGCATTATTATGTGAGAAATAACAAGATCGAAGGAATTATCCGCAAAATTTGTTTTTTCTGCAGATTGTTGACTGAAATGTATCTTGAATCCTAAATCCTCTGCTCTTGCATGAGCATATCTGAGAAGTGATTCTCCAACATCAATTCCATGAACTTCTGCATTAGGAAAAGCTTCGCACCATGCGATTGTACTTTGTCCGACAGTACAGCCCATATCTAAAATACGCATAGGCTTTTTATTTGGATATTCTTTTTTATAGAATTCTAGGAGTGTCTTTCCAAGGTAATCCAATTTGGGACCGATGTTTCCTAAAGTATAACAATAAGTTCCTCTGTCATATAGCGCTCCAGCTGAAATATCCTCATTACTAAAATTTGCATGATATCCTCCTGGTTGAAGATGAATATCATATTGCGTAAGGTATCTTGGAACTGTAAATTTAGGGTCTAACTTAAGGCTTCCTCCTATTTTACCTGAAACCTTTTTTGCATTATCAACAATTCTTGGTAAATCTCTTTCAACTGTGTCAATTACACTGTCCCACATCATTTCTTGAGTATGTCTTTGCATTGCAGAATAGAATTGATAATATTCATTCTTGACCATTAATTTCTTTACTTCATGCCTATCTTTTGGCTCTCTCCCATGCTCATTTAAATACTTTGGTTTTACTTTCTTATTGAAAACTAATTTATTACCTGGGGCAATTCTTGAAGCTAAGAAATGTCTTATATCCATATAGTAGTTTTGCCTTGATTGTTCATCATGATTAGATTTTGGTAAAACAGCATGTAAATATTGAGATTTCATTTTTCTACTCCAAAATATATCTGAATTAAGTAATTTTACCGCTTTGAGACATTAAGATTGCCAAAGGTTTTGTAATTTCAAACTCTGACAATATAATCATAATCATTACCATTATTGGTACACTAAGTATCATTCCGGTAACTCCCCAAACTGAACCCCATAAGGATAAAGATAACAAAATTACAACAGGACTTAGATTTAAAGATTTAGCAGCTACTCTTGGTTCTAAAATATTTCCAACAAAAATTTGACAGGCAATCAGGCATAAAATAAGGGCACCTGTTTGAGGTAAGGAATTGTACTGAATTAAGCTAATGGCTACGGGGAATGTAACAGCCATTACTGATCCAATATATGGGATATAATTAAGAATAAATATAAGAAGTGCCCAAAAGGCCGCAAAATCAATTTTCATTATAATCAGTATAAAATAGCTCAATAATGCTACTGCAATACTCATTATTGTCTTAATCCAAATATATTTTTCTATATTTGAACCAATTGCTTTAAGTATTTTATTTATTTTAATTTCTTGAAGGTCATTTCGTGCAAATGCTCTTATTTTTAGATGTAGAGTACTACTTTCTAGAAGTAGAAATGCAACATATAAGAAAATTTGAAATGTACTTCCTGCAATTCCTTGTAATGCGCCTACTAATTTTAAAATTGCTGCTTGAAAGCTAATTTGGCTGTTTAATTCTGCTATCGTTATAGGACTTCCAACTAAAGTTTCAGCATGGTCAACAAATTTATTAAAGAAAATTTGAAGTTTTGTTTGGTAGTTTGGCGCTTCGCTAGCTATTTGACTGATATTTTCAGCTACAACTTGGACTAGAATCCCAATCGCTGAAAACAAAATTATTATTGATAGAGTTAACGAAGCAAAACCAGGTACTTTTATTTTTTTTATGGTAAAAGACTCTATTAAACTTGCTAGTGCTTTTATTAAATATGTAATGTATATAGATAGAACCAAGGGCAAAAAGATACTTTTCCCTATATATAACAGATATATGGCAAGCGAAATAATGCCTATCCATGAAGCGAAGATGGTAATGCTAATATGATTTTCTGGTTTATCGTTCAATTTGCTCATAAGTATATTTTATATTCTTTTAGATAAAAAAAAAATGATTCATTACAGTAAATTATCAATTTTTATTCTTTTTATGTTTCTTAGTATCAAAAGTTTTGCAAAAGAATCTGATCAAATTCTAGTTACAAGCAAAAGACTAAGTAATTCTCTAGCAGAAGAAATTTATAATACCTCTAGATTTAATAATAATTACTTGAAGAGTTACCCTCTGTCTTTAGATGAAATATTAAGACGACATCCTGGTTTTAGCCTTTATAGAAGGCAAGCTTCAAGAGCGTCACATCCGTCCATTCAGGGCGCAAACCTAAGAGGATTAGGCCCTAATGGCGCTGGAAGAGCTCTGGTGGTTCTTGACGGAATTCCTCTAAATGATCCTTTTGGTGGGTGGATCGATTGGAGAAGCCTCCCAACATTATTTATAGAAAATGTAACTATACAAAATGGAGGGGGTGCGGGGCCTTGGGGTAACAGAGCTTTGTCAGGTGTCATAAGATTAGATTCAGTAAATATGGATAACGATAATTATGTTTTAGATATGAAATATGGATCCAAAAATACAAAACAAATAGATTTAATTACTTCCTCAAAATTCAACAATATGTCTTTTTTCGCAGGTATAAATATTCTGGAGACAGATGGTTATTTTGGATTAAGATCAGACCAACAAGGGTCTGCTGATTTCCCACTTGCTAGGTCAGGTGAGACAATTAGATTAGGTTATACATTACAAAACACTTCAGGTGTGAAGTTTATAGTTTCATCTCAATTTTCTGCTGATAATTTTCAGAATGGAAGTTTATTAGCTGGTTCGAATTCAAAAGATTATAAATTATCAATTACAGTCTTAAAGGATGATATTAATAACTTCATTAATTGGGAAGGCCGTTTTTTTTACAGAAAAAAATATTTTGATACTATTTTTGAGGCTTTCGACTCCACTAGAAATACTTCTAGGCCAGTACTTGATCAATTTGATGTTCCTTCAGATGTCATTGGAGGAAATTTAAAATTTAGATGGTTGATAAATAACGATTTGGTTCTTGAGAATGGAATTGACTTTCAATTAATCACTGGATCAACTAATGAGAATTTTCGAAACTTAGGTAATGGTTTTACAAGGTTACGTAGCGCCGGCGGTGAGCAGTTGCTTCTGGGTGGGTTTTTTGAAACTAACCTTAAGCTTTCAGATAATGATTTTGTTAATCTTGGTTTAAGAGCAGATTACTGGAGACAGTCAAACGGATACAGAAAACAAGTTAATATTGTTGATAATAAGCAATTATCAGAAAATAAATATGAAGCCAAGGATGGTGTATCAATAAATGGAAGATTAGGGTTTATTCGGAATTTATTTGATTATACTGATTTTAATTTTTCAATGTATAGCTCTATTAGGACTCCTACTTTAAATGAATTATATAGACCTTTTAGGGTTAAGAATGACATTACTGAAGCAAATTCAAATTTAAAGAATGAAAAAATGCTAGGGGGTGAATTCTCATTTACAGTAGATAATGATGATTACTACTTTAAGGTTGCATTTTTTAGAAATGATCTTTTCAATCCAATTGTGAATACGACTATTTCGAATGCGCCAGGTTTTAATCAATTATTTAATATTTTCATACCTTCAGGTGGCAGTCTAAGGCAGAGGAATAATGTGAGCAAAGTAAAAACTCATGGTATTGAAACATCCCTAAGGCTAGATATTAGAGAAGGCACAAATTTATATGCTAATTATTTATTCTCTAATCCAAGAATCTCAGGAAATAAACTTTTTAACAACCTTGATGGGAAACGTCTTGCTCAAACCCCAAAACACCAAGGTAATTTTAGTCTAAACTTTAGGTTGCAAGAAAGAATTAATGTTAATTTTGAGTATATATATAGCAGTTCTCAGTTTGAAGATGATTCTAATACTCGAATATTAGATAACTCAGGAATTACTAATATATTTACTAATTTTTCATTTTCAGATAACAGCTCTCTATATATTAGTTTAGAGAATATATTTAATAGACGTTCACAAGTGGGAATCTCAAAAGACGGTTTAATCTCTTATGGAGCGCCTACATTTCTTTGGTTGGGCATAAGGATAAATAAATAGATTAAGTTTTAGATCCAAAGAGATATTGTTGCATACAGAAATCAAAGAGATTTCTCAACCAAAGTCTAATGAGGAAACTCCCTTTTCAGTGGTTCAGGACCTCCTCTTTTCTCCATAGTCTTTTTAAAAACAGTCCAGCTAGTTTCATTCTTTCTATTATCATCTAATGGTGGAGGTTTATCATATTTAGGATAATTTTGTTTAATCTCAGACTTCATTATTTCCGATAATTCATCCCAGCTATTAATTTTTTGACCTGCTGTATGCATGTATATAATTCCTTCTCTACCGCTCATTTGCATCCATGGAAGCCAATCAGAATGTCTTGCCCACCCAACCTGAACATCTGCAGTATTTTTATTTTCATCAAGTAAACTATCAATATCACCAAAAAAGTTAAACATTTCAGTTGCTCTATAGGTTCCCCCTATGTACTTTTGGTAATCACCTGAAAGGACATTAGTGTAATACAACGGCACTGTAATGTTATACCACCATTTTCCATTCATAATATCGCCTGGGAATTTTTTTACATTTCCATTTCTATCAAATCCATACATCGGTCGTTGATTAACAGGATCATTTGCCACATGCATAACTTCAACTATTTCATTGGTGTAGGGATTCTTCCATTCTCTTAATACTTCTCCTGTTTTTTTATCTTTATATAAAAGTATTTCTCTACTAATTATTCTCCAGCCATAATTTCCATCTTTATCATAAACAGTAGCGCAATTTCTGATATTCATTCCTTCCACAAGGAATAGGAGCTTGTCTGACATGCCCATTCTTCTGCCATATGCTTTTCCATGCCACCAAAAAATTGTATGCTCATCATCCTCTAATGAGCATTGGATTTTTCTCTCTACCTTAGCAATGCCCTCACTTGTTGTGATATCTAAATTTTTACTATTTAACGAAATTAAAGGGCAGACAAAACTAATCATAAACACAAAAGATCTGATAAACATGCTAATCTCCTAAGGCAAAATCTTAAATTAAAACTTTATTACTACTTTTCCAATATTTTTTCCACTTAATAAGTATTCAACTGCATCGGGAATAGAATCTAACCCGGTAAAATCATTTTTATCCACAAGAACTCTTAACTTATTAGATTGATACATGTCCAGAATCCTTCCCTTTGCCTCATCATGGAATTCTTCATAGTGAGGATTTATGAAACCCCTTACGGAGGCTGATTTGAAATATAACTTTTCATAGATTCTTGGGCCTTCAATTCTCTCCCATGGCTTTCCGACCTCTGAGGTATATCCAGAAATCACTAACCTACCCATTATTGCTAGATTATTCAGGAAAGCATCAAAAACTTTTCCTCCTACTGAGTCATAAGCAATATTGATACCCTTTGGATACTCTTCGATAAGTACTTTATTTAGGTCCTCTTTATTGTAATTAATGACTCTATCGCATCCGAGTTCTTTAATAAATTCGCCCTTTATATCTGAACCGCAGATTCCTATGACGTGATTATTTTTCATTTTAGCAAATTGGATAATTAAATGCCCAAGTCCACCAGCAGCTGCTGAAATAGCAATGACTTCGTTAGATTTCATCTCACCAACTTGTTCAATACCAATCATTCCTGATATTCCTGTTGGAAGAAGAGTGAGTATCTCAGGAGTTGCGTTTGGGACCTTGGTGACAAATTGCCTTTTTAACAATTGATAATGCTTGTAACCACCACCAACGCTCCAGGTGGATACATGATCACCTTCTTTTAAGTCTTTAATCTTTCTTCCAACTTTAATAATTTCACCAACTGCTTCTATTCCAAGGTCATGAGGAGGGGTAAATTTAATATAGCTTACTTTGTTTCTGATCATATTTAGGTCGTATACACCATTTACCCCTGCATAAAAATTTTTGACTAATATTTGATCATCATCTGGTTCATTAATATCTTCTTCAACAACCTTAATACAATCCCTGAAGTTTTCTCCATATTTTGTCATTATAAGTTTTTGAGAGTTAATTGTCGTATTCATAATTTTTTGCTTTATATTATTTTTTATATTTAATGAAAGAAGGTTATAATTATTCTAATCAATTATTTTCGTTTAATAAATTTTTATTTTTTAATTTTTTAAATAATTAACTATTTTACCTTTTTATTGCCCTTAATGGAGAAAATTAGTGAAGTTAGTTTTTACCCCCAACCCAGAATATATTCATAAGGTTCTAGTAGTCGCTCATGAGAGTCAAATATTAGATAAAATAGAATATGAAAGAACAAGGCCTTTTGATGCTGAAATAATATGGGAATTTAATCCTATGGGTAAAGTTCCTTCATTAGTGCTTGATAGTGGTCAGCTTTTATTTGGTGGTTTAGTAATTTGCCAGTATTTTGACTCTCTTTCATTAAATGGGAAAACTGTTTTTCCCAAGGGGGAGAATCGCTGGAGTGCTTTGCGACAAATGAGCTTAGGAGATGGTATGTTTGATGCGACTACTCTTTTAAGGGTTGAAGGATGGCGTGATAAAGCAGAATGGAATATGGATTATATGTTTAGAGAGAGACGTAAAATTATTGGATGTCTCGATCAAATGGAAAAAGAGTGTCCAGAATTTAAGGACAATGAATTCAATATAGGTCATATTTGTATGGCAGGGGGGTTGAGTTATCTTGATTTAAGAAACCCTATAGAGGAACATGCAATAGTACCAGGTGATGAAACTTTTAGCTGGAGAGATGGTAGGCCAAATTTATCAAATTGGTTTCAAGAAATCATTAAAAGGCCATCGCTTGCTTGGAAATTAGATATAAAGTAACTATTTGTTATTTCTTTGAATGTATTCTTGTGAAAACCCACCTGGTCTCATCAGATAGCTTTGGTCTAAATTTATAATCATCTATATCAAATTCTTTAAGGTGTTTTGGGTCATTAATCTTATTTTTAATAATATACCTGGCCATTAAGCCTCTAGATTTTTTAGCCACAAAACTTATAATTTTATTCTGACCGTTTACTGTTTCCTTAAAGATCGGTTGTATGATAGGAGCAGGAAAGCCTTTCGTTTGGATTGCACTAAAGTATTCATTTGAAGCAAGATTAACTAATGAGTTAGATTTAGTATTAGATACCATATTTATAATACTATTAGTTAATTTATCCTCCCAGTAATTATATAAGTTAGATGATGAATCAATACTCAATTTAGATCCCATCTCTAATCTATAAGGCTGTATTCCATCGAGGGGTCTGAGTAGTCCATAAAGGCCTGATAATATCCCTATATGTTTTTGACTAAACTCAAGCTCATTATTGGTCAGACTGATTGCATCTAATCCAGAATAGACGTCTCCTGCAAAGGCAAGAATAGCTTGTTTTTCATTAGTAGAATTTGTTGTTCTAAAGCTCTTAAATCTTTCATAGTTCAAATCTGCTAATGAGGTACTTATTTTCATAAGGCTCTGAAGTTCTCTTGATGAGAGCTTTTTAACAGTTTTAAGTAGTTTATTGGTTTCTGGTTTAAAGTTTGAATTAGTAATCTTAATTTTTCTATTCAACTTCTCAAAATTCAATTTTTTTGCAGGTGAAATAACTGTATACATAATATTATCTCATAAATATATTTATATAGAGTTTCATAATTATAATTTGACTATTAGTCTAGCATAAAAAATAATATGAAAGTACAATTACTTTAGTCAATAATTATAAAAACATAAATATGCAAATACTGTTAGATGAAGTTTCCGTTTTATTTGAAGAAAAATTAATATTAGATAATATTAATACCAAACTTACTCATAAACGAATTGGGGTAATTGGCTCTAATGGTTCTGGTAAAAGTACATTTTTGAGGCTTTTGAACGGTTTAGTGCATCCTAGCTCAGGAACGGTCAAAGTAAATGGTTTTGACACAAAGAATAATTTAAAAGAAATAAGAAAAAATGTGGGTTTTCTTTTTCAAAACCCAGAGCATCAGATTATTATGCCAACTGTTTCTGAGGATTTATTACTTGGACTAAAAGCACTTGGTTTAAATAAGAGCGAAAAGAAAAAAAGACTTGAAGAAACAGTTGAAAAATTTAACATTTCAAAATTCATAGATCAATCTTCTCATTCTTTGTCTGGTGGTGAAAAGCAACTTGTTGCACTCGCAGCCATCATGATTACAAAACCTAAAATATTGGTTTGTGATGAACCTACAACCTTACTTGACTTAAGAAACAAAGAATTAATAATTAATACTCTGCTCAATATTGAGTGTAACATTGTTATAGTATCCCATGATTTAGAATATTTTAAATCATTTGATGAGTTGATTTTATTTCATAAAGGTAAATTAGTAGATAAAGGTATACCTGATTCAATTATTAATAGATATCTTGAGATTATTGCATGATTATTGGTCTATATGTTCATGGTAATAGTTTCCTGCATAAGTTAGATATTAGATTAAAACTTTTCCTATTTATCTTTATTAGTTTATTAATATTTTTTACATCAAATCTTTTTTTTCTTGCTTTATTTTCATTTGTATTGCTTTTATTATTTCATTTAATTCAGGGTCTAGGTTTACAATTATTTCTCAAGGCTTCAAGGCCTCTATTTTTATGGGTTATATTTATTTTTATATTTCAGTTGTATATTAATGATATTTATCTTGCTATTTCTATTTCTTTAAAAATAATTTCCATTGTATGGTTAGCCTCACTAGTAACTTTTACATCAAAAATGGATGCAATGTCTGAAGCCTTTATTTTTTTTCTATCATGGTTAAAGTACTTTGGTGTCTCTCTAAATAAATTGGGATTTATTTTATCTTTATCAATACGGATGATACCTTTCGTATTTAAAACTTATGAGGAAATTAGAGAAGTTTATGCCGCTAGAGGGATTAATAGTAATGTTATAAATTTATTACCACAGGTTTTAATTAGAGTAATTAGAGATGCAAATTCTATGGGACTTGCTCTTAGTTCGAGGGGCTATGAGTCCTGGGATGATAAGTGATGCAGGCGAGGGATGCTGTATTAATATCTACGTTCACAGCACTTATAGCAGTATTAGGTATGATTCCTCCTATCCCTTTAGCAGTTATCCCTGTTCCTATTACTCTTCAAACACTTGGTGTTATTTTGGCTGGTTTACTATTAAAGCCAAAGAATGCTGCAATATCCGTGGCGATTTTTTTAGTTTTGGTAGCTATTGGTATGCCATTACTATCTGGAGGAAGAGGTGGCTTAGGAGTTTTTTTAGGTCCAAGTTCGGGTTTCTTAATTAGTTGGCTAATTTCTGCATACACTATAAGTTATATAAAAAATCATTTAGGTAACTCTTTAATGGCATGTATATTTTCTTCAGTAATTGGCGGTATTTTATTAATGTACCCAATTGGTATTCTTGTAATGTCATTAATTACTGGTATGGAGTTAGAGTCTGCAGTTATTGCATCATTAGTTTTTTTTCCTGGGGACATCTTTAAGGTAATAATTGCAAGTATTATCTCTTCCCATGTATTAAGAGCTTATCCATCAAACATATTATGAATCTAATAAATAAAGAACTTATCCACTCTGGTATTATTATTCAAGCTAATGCTTTTCCTAAAAAAGTAGCTGTGAGAAGTGAGGGCTATGACATTTCCTATGATGAATTTCTTAGTGAGATAATACATCTTTCAGAAAGATTAAAATATTTAGAAATAAAAAAAATTAATTTATTAAAAAATGATGATATCCAATTCTTAATTATTTTCTTTGCAATGTCTTTGGCTGGTGGTGAGATTACCTTATTTGATCCAAGCTGGCCGGCTAGCTTAATACATAAATTATTACTAAAAAGTAATACTAATACGATTATCGTAGATAAAAACTCATCGTATAAGAAAAAATACTCTAATTATAAGACGCTTACCGTGGAAGATTTTGGTTTAGGAAAGTCAAATAAGAAAAACATTATGAATGATCTAAAATACTTTAATACTAGTATTAATTCCTCAAAAGTATTTTTTAATGGCTTTACTTCTGGTTCATTGTCCGACCCCAAGATTTTTTCAAGATCACATAAATCATGGGTAAAAAGTTTATCTATGAGTAGGCGAGAATTCTCCTTTTCATATGAAGATAAAGCTCTAATTCCAGGGCCACTAAGCCATGGCATCTCTCTTTTTGGTGCTTTGGATATATTATCAAATGGTGGTACTTTAAATATTCTTAAAGATTATAAAAATAATAAAAATATCCTAAATACAATCAATAAAGAAGAAGTCACTGTAATCATTTTGGTTCCTACAAAGTTGGATTTACTATGTGATGTAGCTCAAGAGTTTAGGATGAATTCTGTCTTAAAGATTATTTCAGCAGGCTCTAAATTAAGTGAACGTATAAGAAAAAAAGCACTTGATATTTTTCCAAATGCGGAAGTTATAGAATACTATGGAGCATCTGAATTAAGTTTTGTTTCTATCTCAAAAACTAATGAGAATTGTCCACCTAATTCTGTTGGCAGAGCGTTTTCAGGTGTAAGTATCGATATAAGGGATACTCAAGGTAATAGTTTAAGACAGGGTCAGGTAGGAGATATTTGGGTTAAGAGTCATATGATATGTGAAAATTATTTATCAATTTCTGAGGATAAGAAGTTTAGAATAGATGGTGATTGGGCAACGGTCGGAGACATAGGATGGTTAGATAAAAATAACTTTTTATATCTTAATAGACGAAAAGACAATATTGTTACTTCTTCAGGTTATACAATAGACCTATCAAGCGTAGAAGATAAATTAATGGAATTGCCAGGGATAAAAGAAGTTGTAGTTACTAGCATTGCTCATGAGAAATGGGGTGAAGTCATTGTGGCATTGGTAGTTCCATATTTTAAGGATATGTTAAATGAATTCATACTGAATGAATATTGTAAATTAAATATTGAGACATACTCATCCCCAAAATTATGGAACTTAAGCAATAAAATTCCTCTTACTTCAAGTGGAAAAGTGCATTATTCATTGATAAAAAAGGATTTTCAGAGAAATAAGTTCTAGCATAAAAAGTTATTATCAACATTGTTCTGGTATATCTTTTTTAGGTAGGGAAGTGCTCCTAGGGGAGATTCGGTGTACTGACAGAATTTTAGTCCCGAATTAGTCAGCCTTGTCACTGCAGATACTCTCAAGTCAAGTCCAAACTTATCTTTTCCATTTGAATTTATTACTGCATTCCAATGCATCATAAAATTAACTGCAAAAATTTTATTACTTAGTTTTTTATTTTTTATATCCCACACACGAATTGAAAATTTATCTAGCATTTTTTCTGCATCTGCCCAATAATTTATCAATAAATCCCATGTGTAGATTGGTTCCATTTTTTCTTCAGCAATATAGAATGGTTCTTTTTCATTTTTGTCCCAAATGTTAAGTAATTTAGTTGGCTTTGCTGAAGACCAAATTTTAATATAATCATCTAACAATATTTGAACATGGCTTTCTATTTTATCCATTTTATCTCCTATTTAGTAAATATTGTAGTCAGATATGAACATAAATTATTAAAATTAACAAATTATATGATTTTATATATAAAATTTTTAGGTATAATTTTATTTTTTTGGGAAAGTGTTTATGAATATATTAGTCATTGAGGATGATATAGAGACTGCTTCTTATATTAAAAATGGACTCAAGGATTCAGGTTATGACGTTGACCACGCTGAAGATGGAGAAAAGGGCTTAAAGTTAGCATTAAATAATTCATATAATATGTTAATTGTAGATCGTATGCTGCCTAAAATGAATGGTATTGATATTGTCAATGCAATAAGAAATGAGGGTTTAAAAACACCCGTTTTATTTCTCAGTGCCCTTGGTAATATAGAAGATAAGGTAGCTGGCCTAAAGTCTGGCGGTGATGATTATTTAACAAAACCATTCGCATTAATTGAATTATTAGCAAGGGTTGAGGCTCTTATTAGAAGAGACTCTCAACAATCTGGGGATACTTTCTTATCCATTGGAGATGTTGAAATGGATATTCTAGCAAGAACGGTAAAAAGACAAGGAAAGAGAGTTTATCTTCATCCAAGAGAGTTTAAATTGCTTGAGTATCTCTTAAGGAATGCTAATCAGGTTGTAACAAGAACTATGCTTTTAGAAAATGTTTGGGAATATCATTTTGATCCTCAAACAAACGTAATAGATGTCCATATTAGCAGATTAAGGCAGAAAATTGATAAACCTTTTGAAAAGCCAATTCTGAAAACCATCAGAGGTGATGGCTACATGATAAAAGCAGAGTCTCAGTGAGCAGTTTAAGGGGATTATTTAATACTACAACTTTTAGGCTTTCCTTGCTTTATTCTGTAATTTTTGCAAGTTCAGTGAGTATTCTCTTTTTGTTTGTTTATATAAATTCAGGGACTTTTGCTGAGGACCAAATGGAAGCTGCAATCACCACCGAAGTTCAAGGTTTTAGTGAAACATATAAAAGAGATGGGATACTCGGCTTGGTTGCGGTTATTAATAGAAGAGTTGATCCTAACTTTAGAACTGATGGAGTCTATATTTTGACAGAACCTGGTGGAAGGCGGATAGCTGGTAATCTTTCTACTTGGCCAAAAAATGTTGAGGCTCAGGAAGAATGGATAAATTTTTCAAGTTTAGATATGACAAGATCAATATCTTCTCCAGCTGATGTAAGAGCTCTTCAATTAATTATAACTCCGGGGGGTTATAAGTTATTAGTTGGGAGAGATATAAGTGTATTAGACAGCTTTAGAGAGGGATTGTTAAGATCCTTAAATATAGGATTAGGTATAACAATTGCACTGGGTATTCTTGGTGGTATTTTATTTAGTAGATCAATAATGAGTAGGGTAGAAAGAATTACTCTTACTTGTAGAGAAATCATGAAAGGAGATTTAAGTCAGCGAATTTCTGGTGCTGGTAAAGATGATGAATTATCAAGATTGTCGAGTTCTGTTAATGAAATGTTAGATCAGATAGAAAGGTTAATGAATGGATTGCGGGAGGTTTCTGATAATGTGGCCCATGATTTAAGAACGCCGCTAAACAGATTAAGAACAAAGCTTGAATTAATTTCTAATAAAACAAAACAACCAAATGATAAAAAATATTTAGACGAAGCTATTACTCATGCAGATGATTTATTAGCAACATTTTCTTCTTTATTAAGGATAGCCCGAGCAGAAGCTTCATTAAAAAATAATTTTAAAGAAATTAATCTTTCGGAGATAGTTAATTCAGCAATCGAATTATATCTTCCTCTGTCTGAGGAGGAAAAAATTTCTCTTACTATTAACATATCAGAAAATCAGAAAAGCTGGGGTGATCCACATCTAGTAGCCCAGGCTATAGCAAATTTAATAGATAATGCAATCAAGTATACTCCTGAGGAGGGTAGAATTACTGTTGAATTATATTCTAAACCTGATGGTATTTATTTTTTTATATCTGATACTGGACCTGGTATACCGGAGATCTTGCATGAAAAGGTATTAGAGCGTTTATACAGGATTGATGATAGTCGTACATCATCTGGGTCAGGTCTTGGTTTAAGTTTAGTTAATGCAGTGGTTAAATCACACAAATGTAAATTAAATTTACAAAATCTTGACCCAGGTTTAAAAGTTACTATCTTTTTTCCTAAAGATTAGTTTCTAGCTTTTATTAGGTATAAAAGGACAGTAATCTTCTTTTTCAACAAGATCATAGGCAAAAATAAACTTTGCCATTCCACAAAGTACAGCCATTATAACACCTAATTCTACCATTTCTGCATCTGTGAAATGTGACTTGCATCTCTCATATATATCTTTTGTAACTGCTCCTTTAGGGTTAGTAAGTACCATCACATCAGCTAGGGCGAGCACTGCTTTTTCTTTATCAGTAAATGGGCCATCTTCATAATTATCTAATTGATTAATCTTCTCTTCCTCAATACCAGCTCTGATTGCATCTATCCTATCACCTCTGTTACAAAAAGCACAACCATGTATATTCGCAAGTCTTAACCTAACAAGTTCAACTATCTGTAGATTTATCCTGCCGGAATAAAAAACTTTCTTATAGAAATCATCCATGTACCAATCATAGATTTTTGGTGAGTTTCCTAATACTTCAACAAAAGTTGCGTCCTTATGAACTTTCATTGAGTCCTCCCAGGCGTTCATCATATGATTTGGAAGGTTATCTTTAGGGACTCTTTTAAATAATGTATTTGGTTTCATAAGAATTACCTTTATTATTAAATTAATAGAAAATATTTATATAAGTTTCAATTTATTAAAATATAATAAAAAAATAGAAATGTCCAAAAGCTTAAATTATTTATTACCAAAGTATCAATTTAAAGAATATCACTCAATATTTGTAAACGGAGAGATCAATGATGTATTTATGCATGTCAAGGAAATGGATCTTTCTGATTCAAAGATTGCATGTATTTTGATGTATATATGGAGAATAGTTGCTCGTTTTTTTATAAACGACTTATCTAATTCAAATATGTCTGTCTCAGATTTTATTCAATTGGAATATTTACCTCCCTTTGAGATATCAAGAGGTTTAATAGGGGGAGGCGGCAAGCCAAAAAATTATAAGAAAATTTCACCGGAGGAATTTAAAGATTTTAATGCTAAGGAAACTATAAAACTAGTTTGGGCTTTTTGGCTGTCATCTGAACTTCCAAAAAAAACAATTATTCATACGGAAACAAGAGTATTTTGTAGTGATAGGCCAACATATATAAAGTTTCTATTATATTGGATTATTATAAGACCCTGGTCAGGATTGATACGGATTCGTCTTTTAAAGTCGATTAAAAAGAAAACTGAATTGGTCAAAATTCTATAACTACTTTTCCTATATGTGAGCCAGAGGCTAAATATTTATATGCATCGGGAGTATCTTCAAATTTAAATACTTTATCGATGATCGGCTTAAAAGTATTTGCTTCACATGCTTTCACAAAGTCATTTAGCATATTCCTACTTCCTGATGTTATGCCCTTGAGGATTAAATTTTTAAATAATAACCCTCCAAGGTTTGGATATTTATCTCTTCCGGCAAGTGCTCCAATAAAGCCAATTCTTCCGTTCGGATTACAACAGGCAATTGACTGTTCTAAAGTTCCAATTCCGCCAGTTTCCACAACAATATCAACTCCTCCAGTTTCTTTTAGAACTAATTTCTCCCAATCGAGATTCTCTTTATAATTTACAGTAAAATCTGCACCTAATTTTTTCATCTGAGATAGTTTATTATTACTTGAGGAAGTTATTACAACTCTTGCCCCATTTATTTTTGCTAGTTGAAGGGCAAATACGGAAACACCCCCTGTTCCAAGCATGAGGACAGTATCACCTGCTTTTATTTGACCAAGTGTTTCTAAACAAGCCCATACTGTAGCCCCCGCAACTGGTAATGTTGCATTTTCTATATCTGACAATGAGCTAGCTACTTTTACGAGGCACTTTTCCGGCAATACAACTCTCTCAGCTAACAAGCCATCTGAAGTATTACCTAGATCATTTTGGAAATATTTTGGATAGAAATCCCCATCTGTCCAATTTACAAAGTGAGTTGGACATACTTTATCCCCTACGTTAAAGTTTTTTACATCTTGACCAACAGATATAATTTCTCCGGTACCGTCACTAATCGGAATGCGATTTTCGGGTTTTGGTCCTCCATATCGATTATTAATAATTAATAAGTCTCTATGATTTAGTGCAAAGGCTTTCATAGCCACAACAACTTCTCCAAATCCTGCAATTGGAGGAGTATCTTCACTTTGTGTTAATGAGTTAATACCTTCTTGTTTTCCAATATGCCAAACTTTCATTTTATTTTTCCCGTTTTTATTTTTTTAATATAATTTTTTTTCAAAGGTTATTTCTAAATAAATCTAGTGACCTACTATTAGCTAAATCAGCAGCACTAGCGTCATAATGGGTTGGATCTGTATCTCTAGCAAATCCATGATCGCAGTTTGGATAAATAAAGGTTGTGACACTATTATTTTTTTCTAATTGATTGCAAATACTCTCAGCGGTTTCTATTGGCACAAAAGAGTCTTTTTCTGCAAAGTGAAGCTGAAGAGGCGATTTTATTTCTTTAGACTCTCCTAAAACACCCTCAATACCAACACCGTAATACCCCGAACTTGCATCTACATCTGTACGTGCTGCGGTCAAATAAGTTAGTAAGCCGCCTAGACAATAACCAACACTACCTACTTTACCTGAACATCCATCAATATTTCTTAGAGTATCTATTGAAGATTGAATATCTTTGATGCTTTGATCAACATTAAACTTACCGTATAATTCCAACCCCTTACTGAAATCATTTTCATCTGTTGGATCTAACTGAATCCCTGGCTGAAGCCGCCAAAATAAATCTGGGGCCAGGGCATAAAAACCTTTTTCTGCTAGATTGTCACAAACGTTTCTTAGCCACTGATTAACTCCAAAGATTTCTTGTATAACAATTATACCTGGTCCATTCTCTTTAGGTGATGATAGGTATCCCATTAGGTTACCATCAGTAGTAGTTATTGAAATTTCCGATTTACTCATATTTAATTCCTTCTTTTGTAATCTTATAATTAAGCATCCAAAACAAGCCCAGATGAAATATTCAGATTTGTTCCTGTCATAGAGTCTGCATGATTTGAACATAAAAATAATATTGACCCAGCACACTCTTCTGGTGATGCAATTCTACCAAGAGGGAGGGATGATCTTAGATTATTCATTTCAGTATCTGTAAGCCTGTCTAACATAGGTGTATCAACTGGCCCTGGAGACACAATATTTATTCTTATCCCATCAGGGGCCCACTCTTTGGCACAATATCGAACAAGGTTGACTAAAGCAGTCTTTGATGATGCATATGCAGCACCTGAAAGATGGCTTCCTCCATTATATCCATTAGACGAGCCGCACAAAATTACGACTCCTCCAGGTTTCGTTATTTTTTTATACCCGTGCTTAAGCATTAAAAATGCTGAGGTTAGATTAGTCGCTACAACCTTTTCCCATTCATCAAGGCTCATTTCATCTATTCTTCCGCTGCCAACCATACCAGCAAGATGAATAAGAAAGTCCAATCTACCAAAATGATCAATACATTTTTCTATTGCATCCTTTACTTCGTTCTCTTTTGTTACATCAACAGCAAGGTGCAGTACGTCATTATTTTTAAAACGAAAGTCACTTCTCCCCGTTGCAACCACTTTTACCCCCGATTCAAGGAGCATTTCAACTACTGACCTTCCAATTCCTCCATAAGCCCCAGTTACAAGCGCAACTTTATTTTTTGAATTTAATAGAAATATCCTTTCAGATTTTCTCACTAGGCAGCCTGTGGGACATTCTTAACGTATTTTTCAAAAATATTTTCTAGCATTTGCCATCTCATTTGAGTTGATGCGGTAACTGCAGATATAGCCTTTTTCTGAAGTTCGGGTGTATTTGAATATTGAGCTGTGATTTCTAAGCCAACATGAGCATGTTCGGCGTCACCTTCAATGTGAACATGAAAAAATTCCATATCATCATCATTAAGACCCATTTTTCTCATAGCTTCTACGTATGCTGGATACAGTGTTGGAAGTTGACCTTCAAGTGCAACCATTATTCCAGCTGCGCTTTCTGCTAAATGTCTAACATTTACAAGCTCCCATATCCATGATCTCATAGCCCTAGTTGAGGGTAAAACACATCCCATATTTTCAGCATCGTAAAACTCTTTTTCATCAATACCACAAGCTTTACCAAATTTTACAAGAAGGTCTGGGTGGCGTTTTTGAGGCGTATCTGGCATTTCTTCACCAATGAGGTTTTCAAGAAGGTGCTGTCTAGCCTCAAGGTCATCTAGCCTACAAAATAATTGCGCAAACTGCTGAGGGATTGGATCGATATAGTAAAAATGCTGAACCGCCCATTTACCAATCTGTTTTAGATCCAACTCACCATTAGCCCATGCTAAGCTAAACGGGTGTGCCCCAGAATGTACAGAAGTTCTTGCATCCTCGAGTGCTGTATAGAATTCTTTTTGTCCCATCAAAGTATTTACCATTGATAACTCCTTTTATTTATTTTCTAAATTAGATATTCCTAGCTAGAACCCCATTGAGGTAAAGGAAAATTCTCTATAGGAATAGTCGTTGTTTTCTCTTCTGTAAAGAATTGTAAACAATCTTTTGCACTATCTCTACCTATTCCTGACTTTTTATATCCCCCAAAAGGTGCTCTTAGTTCTCTTGTCATTGGAGTGTTCACCCAAATTGTCCCGGCCCTTATATTTTGTGAGGCTTTCATTACTGTTGGAAGGTTATCAGACCATATATATCCAACCAATCCAAAGCTAGATGAGTTTGCTATATGTATAGCCTCATCGATTTCTTTGAAGGTGAGAAATGATGCAAACGGACCAAAGATTTCCTCCTGACAAATTCGCGATTCATTGGATTTTGCCATATATGCTGTTGGTTTTAAATAAAAACCTTTTTCGTGTAAGCTATCCCTTTCACCCCCTGTAAGGAGTTCAGCGCCTTCATTTTTAGCAATATCGCAATAACTCAGCACTCTATTCATATGCTCCTCATGGCACACAGGACCAATCTCAGTAGATTTTACCATAGGGTCACCAACCCTAATTTTCTTCGACCTTTCTATGAATTTATCTATAAATTCATTTGCAATATCTTCTTGGACTAAGATTCTTGAGCCCGCTAAACATTGTTGGCCGTTATTTGAATAAATCCCTAAAATAGTTCCATCCATCGCTCTATCAAGGTTTGCTGAATTTGTTATGATATTTGCTGACTTACCACCTAACTCTAATGCGACAGGTTTAAGCCCTTCATTCGCCCTACCTGCAATAATTGCTCCGGTTGATGTTCCGCCTGTAAATGATACCACATCTACACCAGGATGCTTTACAAGAGCATCACCTGTAATTTTACCATTCCCATTAACAAGATTAACAACTCCTTTAGGTATGTCTGTTTTATGTATTAGTTCTACAACTTTATGTAAAGATAAGGGTGTGTATTCACTTGGTTTCAGAACACAAGTATTCCCAAATGCAATACATGAAGCAATTTTCATACTGCATAAGGCTAAAGGGGCGTTCCAAGGTCCAATTAAAGCCCCAACCCCAATTGGTTCTCTTGTCACTATAGAAAGATATGGTTTAGTTTGTGTGTATGATTCTCCTGAAGCTTGACTTGCCACTTCTGAAAAGAACTCAAAGTTCCAACCAGCGCGGATAACATGCATAGATTTTATATATTCCATTGTAAGACCTGCATTAATGCATTCAAGGAAGGCAAGCTCTTCTGCATTTTCTTTTAGGATATCTCTAATCTGCAACATCACCTTCTTTCTTTCATCGACTGACATTCGTGGCCATGGTCCATTATCAAATGCTTCTCTAGCAGCACTAACTGCTTGATCGACTTCAGAATTTGAAGATTGTTGAAGGTCTGAAATATGTATCTCATTAATTGGACTAATTACGGGTATAATATCTTCATTTTTAGATATTAAAGTTGGTTCGCCATTTATTATGCTTGTAACGCATTTTTTTATCTGAAATTTTTCATTAAATTCTTGATACATATTATTCATTTTCATTCCTTTATTATTTCCTAACTAAAAATATTAAGTTTACCAATTTTAATTAGCTTAATTATTTTTTCATTATACTTCTATTTCTTTTGTAGGAAGCGATTATGCAATAATTATTTTTTTTGATTCTTCCTGAAAAAATTCTTTATGACAATTAGGGCAGTGTAATTTTATCTCAGGTTTAGATATTATACTTGGACCTATATTAAACCAGTTATCACATTCTTTACATTGTGCCCATGATGCATTTCCTGTTTTTTCCCAAGATACGGCATTTTTATAATTAATGATATTCTTATCATTTTTTTTCATAATTGTGGCCATCCATTGAAATCAGTATTATAAATAATTTGTGATACTTTTTTAATGGCATTATCTGGTACCTTTGACCTCGGTGGTGTTGGTGATGGAAAATTTGGGTTTATAGGCAATGGTAATGTAGCGTCGATGCCAATTTTAGAAAGTGTATTTGCTCCAGAGGGAGTTGACGGATCAAGAAGAGAGCCTGAAAGCCCTCCAATTGTAAAACTGTCTCTACTCCATTGTACTCGTGTAGCAAGAGAAAACATAACTTCACTATCATCGAATATGTCGATATCATCATCAACAACAATTGCCATTTTTATTCTTCTATATGAGAGAGCTGCCATTAATACATCTTTGGCTTCTCCGGGTCCTGGTTTATCTAAGGTTATATATGCATGAAATCTTCTACCCTGCGCAGGAACATGCACTTTTGTTACTGACGGTGCAATTTGCTTGCAGATATTAAATACTTTACCCTCCATTGCTATATTATCTGGTACTAACATGTCAGCAAGACCAGAACCATAATCATGATATATTGGTTTTTTTCTCATTGTTATACATTTTACATTTACAATTGGTGCAGCAATTTGCGGTCCTGAATAACCCGTGTACTCTCCAAATGGTCCGTCTGCTTCAAAATAATCTGGAGGTATTTCTCCTTCGATCACGATTTCAGCATCAGCTGGAACCATTATGTCTGAACCAAATAAATGGCTTGGGGTTAGCCTTAAGGGTTCGCCGAGTAATCCTCCACATGCTCTCCAGTGACTCTCTGGATACTTAAGTTTTGCTTGAGTGCCTAGAAGAACAGCAGGATGATGACCAATCCAAAAAACGATAGGGCAAGGCTGTTTTTTTGACCAGAACTTCTGAAGGTTTCTATAGTTATGAGATGAGGGATAAGGAAAATAAGTCATCTTATCTTTTGATTTTACCCAGCACCGCTGAATAGCTGTATTATCAATTTTTGTTTCAGGGTCATATGTTGTTGCGTGTGCAGCGGTCAAGTATGGACCTGGATCACCAATATGTTGCTTAAGTATCGGGAAGTTTCTTAAATCAAAATTACTTGTTTTAATTATCTCCTTAACTGGTGATTCATTATTGTTAATTATTATCGGGTCTATCTTATTTCCTGTTCTTTTAGAATATATTGAAGAAACTGTTTTATGATCTTTGATCCCGAGTGATCTACATACAATTTCTCGACTGGCTGTAAGATTTGTTACAACAGGGAATTCTGAAATAGTCTTGTTATCAAGCAAAGGTTTGTTTATATAAACTATCGGATATTTCTTAATTTTTTCGAGAGAATATTGAATAGCTGTTATTTCATGAGTCGTGGAAATTTCTTCTGAAGGCCTAAAAATAGAGTTTTTTTCTGACTCTAAGAATGTTCTAAGATCAAGAATGTTGAATACTCCTTACTATAAACTTAGAATAAAAGATAACATAATCTAATTTATATAAAAATACATCTATACCACAATTTAAATATGATTAATTAGGATATTTTATGGAAAGCAAGAGCAGAATAATTATTGGAATTAGTGGAGCTTCCGGAATAATATACGGTATAAGGCTTCTAGAGGAATTAAGCAAAACTGATTTGGAAACTCACTTAGTTATTTCAAAATCTGCGGAACTTACTTTAAGCCATGAAAATCAACTAAAATCTTCTGAACTTAAGAAACTTGCAGACGTATACCATCCTGTTGCGGATATTGGTGCATCCATTTCTTCAGGATCTTACAAAACATTAGGAATGATTGTCGCTCCATGTTCAATTAGAACTGCTTCTGAGATTTCATCTGGGGTTACTTCAAACCTTTTAACCCGTTCCGCTGATGTTACGTTAAAGGAAAGAAGAAAGTTAGTGTTAATGGTTAGAGAATCTCCCTTACATACAGGTCACTTAAGGACATTAACAAATTTATCTGAAATAGGGGCTATAATAGCTCCTCCTGTGCCTGCATTTTATTCTAAGCCAAAAAATATTGATGATATTATTAATCATAATATTGGCAGAATATTAGATTTGTTTGATATAAAAAATGAATTAGTGGATAGATGGAACGGATAGTTTGTTTCTAATATTATTAACTTTTTGTAAAACGTCAAAATGAACTTAAAGATTGCAAATGATAGTCTTATTAAGAACCCTTTCTGGGAATTCTCAATTGATTTCTATGATCATCCTGGCATAAAGGATATATTGTTAATTATTCAGGACAGATATAATTTAGATATAATTATCTTATTAATGTGTATATGGTTAACAAAAACAAATATAGAAGATGCTCTTGTAAAAAATATTTTATTATCATCAATCAAGATAACATCTGAATTGCAGTCTAATATAATTTATAATATCAGAAAGAGTAGAAGAGGTCTAAAATCTTCATTCAAAGACATTAAGCTAAGAAGTTATGATTTAGAAAACTATATTGAAAGCGCAAGAGATAAGCTCAAATCCATCGAGATTGAGCTGGAGGCCTTACAGGTTTTTTTGATTTATACAAACCTAAAAAATAATTTCAATATTTCAATGTATAAAGAAGATTATTCCTCAAATAATGTAGAAAATTCCGTTCAAAACATTGAAACATATTTGAGGATTAAAAACATTGAATTATTTAAGGAAATTAAAGAGAATTTAAGGGAGAGAATTAGTTCATATTTTTTAGTAAAGGGTAAAAAAGAGGGCGAGGAATTATGACCTCGCCCGAAGTTTCAGGGACGCACCTCTGGAATACCTTCACTCGGTGACGCAAACGCATATTTTCAAAGATTTGCTGTTTTGTCACTACTTTTTGTGTTTATGAACACAAATACATACTATATATTGTGTAGCGACGCAGCGTAAGCAGTTGTAAGTAGTTATAATTTTAAGGTTTTTTGCATTACAAATAAAATTTAATATTTAATAAAAAAATCACTTTTTTAATAAATATTCTATTCATTAACGTATAAAGAGTATCTATATTAGCGAATCGGAACATAAGCTGTATTTTCGTAATATATAAAATAAATCGTTTATTTTTAATTTTAATGGAGAAATCAATGGCAATTCAGCTAACCGTCAACGGTAAAAAGCATGAAGTTGATGAAGATCCAGAAACCCCTTTGCTATGGATTCTTAGAGATACATTAGGTCTAACGGGTACTAAATACGGTTGTGGAATAGCTGCTTGTGGTGCATGTACAGTACACATCAATGGTGTTGCTGAGAGATCTTGCTCCATACCACTCGAGTTTGCTGAAAATGCTGATATTTTGACAATTGAAGGCCTTTCTGAAGATAGAAGTCACCCAGTTCAACAAGCTTGGATAGAAAAAGATGTTCCGCAATGTGGATATTGTCAGTCAGGAATGATTATGACTGTTGTTTCTCTTTTAAAAGAAATACCTTCCCCAACTGATCAAGATATTAACGACTATGTCTCAAATATTTGTAGGTGTGGTACTTATACCCGAATTCGTAAAGCGATTAAAAGAGCTGCTGAACTAAACAAATAATTTTCAAGATTTATTTGCTTAAGACTTAAATTTTTATTTGCGATATCTAAATTTTTTTAATTTTTTTTGATACATCTAATATGATTGCTTAATTATGAATTATGATGAACTAAACCCAATACATGTTGCAAATGGTTGGAGAGAATCTGGTATAGAATGTGCCCTTGCAACGGTTATTAATACATGGGGGTCTTCTCCAAGGCCAGTTGGCAGTCAAATGGTTATTAATGTAAATGGAAATTTTTCTGGTTCAGTTTCTGGAGGGTGTATTGAAACTTCAGTGGTGTCTGAAGCATTAGAAGTAATCAAGTTCAAAAAATCAAAAATGCTTGAATATAATGTAACCAATAAAAGTGCTTGGGATGTTGGCCTTACATGTGGGGGTAGGGTGAATGTATACCTGGAGCCTATCGAGTGAAGTTTTCTATAATTAAGAAGATAAAATCAAAATTAAAAGAAGATCAATTTTGTGCTGTACTGACGGATATTGAGTCAGGAAATCAAATATTCATTGATCATAAAAAAGACATTGCTGAGGTTGAAAATGAAAATACTAAAAAACATTTAACTTTAATGCTAGGGGCTGGCATCTCAGGGCTTGTTAAGGAATCAAACTTTTTTCTAAAAGTTTACGGGCCAATATATAAGATGATTTTGGTTGGATCAGTGCATATTTCTCAGTACCTTGTTCCAATGTCAAAGCTGGTTGGTTTTAAGGTAATTGTAATAGACCCAAGAGAATTTTTTATTAATAGTTACCAGATGCCTGATATTGAAGTAATTAATGAGTGGCCTGATGAAGTTATAAATAAGATTGGTATTAATTCTAGGACAGCGGTTATAACACTTACTCATGACTCGAAGCTTGATGATCCAACATTAATAACTGCACTTAATTCTGAATGTTTCTACATAGGAGCACTTGGTAGTAGAAAAACTCATCAAAAAAGGACTAATAGATTATTAAAAATGGGAATTAAACCAGAAAACTTAGAGAGAATTAGCGGCCCAGTCGGGTTAGATATTAATGCGCAATCGCCGCAAGAAATAGCAGTATCAATCCTTGCGGAAGTTATCCAAAAGAAGCAAGAGGTTAATTAAATAGGGAATGATTTTTAAAAAAGTTAAAGTTCAAGATGCGTCGGGAGCAATCTTAGCCCATAAGAGGATTGGGAAAGATTGGTCAATTAAGAAAGGGCAAATCCTAACTAAAGATAATTGCGCAAAACTAGAGTTAATTGGAATAAAAGAAGTATTTGTAGCTATCTTAGATAAGGAGGACATGCATGAAGATGAAGCTTCTTCTTGGTTAGCTAATGAGATTATGGGTAATGCGGTTGAGGTTACAGTTCCATTTACGGGCCGTTGTAACATAATTTCCAAAACAAATGGTATATTGTTAATAAATAAAGAAGTTGTAAATAAGTTAAATCACGTAGATGAGGTTATGACAATAGCAACTTTGCCTCATAGATCTTCTATAAAAAAAGGTCAGGTTGTCGCTACAATAAAAGTTATTCCTTTTGCAATTTCAAGTAAAGTGAAAATACGTCTTCTTGACATCTTGCTGGGTAGCAAAAATATAATCTCGATAAATCCTTTTAAAAAGAAAAAATTTTCATTGATTAATACAACGTCGCCTACTCTTAAGGATAGCTTAGTTTTAAAAACAACAAATGTAACAAAAAATAGAATTGAAAATATTGATGGTACTTTAGTTTCTATTGACTCATGCCCTCACGATATTGATTCCGTGTCTCTTAAAATTTCTAAAATTTTAAAACTAAAACCAGATATGATTATTATATCCGGTGCACATGTTTCAGTTGATAGAAATGATATATTACCAATGGCAATTATTAAATCTGGTGGGGAAATCATTTACTACGGTATGCCTGTAGATCCAGGAAACTTAATGTTATTAGGTAAGGCTAATGATATTTACATTCTCGTATTACCTGGTTGTGCAAGGTCTTTGTCTAAGAATGGTATTGATCTAATGTTAGAGCATTTTTCTATTAATTCTAAATTAGATAAGGATTTTATATCATCACTTGGTGTTGGTGGGTTACTAAATGATACTTCTGTCCGTCGCTCTCCCCGCGAAAATAAAAAAAAATATGAAAAAGTTATAGGAAAGGATCCATTAATTTGTGCAATTATACTTGCTGCGGGTCAGTCGAAAAGGATGGGGAGTAATAAGTTATTAATTCAAATTGATAAGAAGCCATTGATAAGGGTTATAGTTGATGCTGTTATAAATTCACGTGTAGATAAAGTTATTGTTGTTACTGGTTACCAGGAGAAGTCAGTTATGAACGCATTAAATGGTATGAACTTGGATTTTGTATTCAATGAGGATTACAAAAAAGGTATGTCTTCTTCTATTAAGGCAGGTTTAGATTATGTTCCTGATGGTTTTGATGGGGTGCTCATTTGCTTAGGTGATATGCCTCTATTAACATCCAAGCATATTAATGATTTAATTAATCCCTTTAATCCTAATGCTAATAGGAGCATTGGAGTTCCTATTTATTATGGTAAAAGAGGAAATCCAGTACTATGGTCAAATAAATATTTAAAAAATTTTACTAATTTATCCGGTGATATAGGAGCAAAGGGTCTTATCAAAAAACACCATCCAAATGTATATGAGGTGGAGTTTTATGATGATGCTGTTCAAGTTGATCTAGATGTTAAAGATGATTTAAAAAGATTATAATTTAAATTAGATGTCAATAATGTGGTTCGAAATATGAATGAAAATAAATCAGATGTTATAATTATTGGGGCGGGGCCTTGTGGCTTATTCGCAGTCTTTGAGTTGGGTCTTTTAGGCTTAAAGAGTATAGTTATTGATATACTTGATCGACCGGGTGGACAATGTGCAGAGCTCTATCCTGAAAAACCAATTTATGATATTCCAAGTCGGCCTAAAGTAACTGGGAGGGAATTAACTGATAGTCTGATGGAGCAAATTAAACCTTTTGAACCAAAGATGTATTTTAGCCAAAGGGCAGATAGTCTAGTAAAGCTCTCAAATGGTAATTGGAAAATTAAAACTGACTTAGGTATAGAATTAGAAGCTCCTATAATATGTATTGCTGGAGGAGGTGGAAGCTTTACTCCAAAAAAACCCAGGATTAATGATATAGACTCTTTTGAGAACAAGTCTTTGTTTTATTCAGTTAGAAAAATTGAAAAATTTAAAGGAAAAAATCTTATAATTGCAGGTGGCGGCGATTCAGCTCTGGACTGGGTTCTTGCATTGAATGCACAAGTTAACTCAATGCATCTCATACATCGAAGATCTGAATTTAGAGCAATGAACGATACCGTCGATAAAGTGAAATTACTAGAAAAACAAGGAAAATTAAATATCCATGTTGGTGAAATTGATAGTCTTAATGGAGGTAATGGAAATCTAGAATCTGTAACAATAAAAAATAAACTTGAAGATAAGAATTATAAAGTAGATTGTGATTCAATGTTGGCATTCTATGGTTTAACTATGAAGTTAGGTCCTATAGCCGATTGGGGTATTAATATGGATAAGAATAGAATTCTAGTGGATACAGAAAAATTTCAAACTTCTGAAAAAGGAATTTTTTGTATCGGTGATATGTGTTCTTACCCTGGAAAATTGAACTTAATTCTATCTGGATTTCATGAGGCGGCGTTAATGGCACATGGTTGCTTTAATATAGCAAGACCAAATGAAAAGCTTAGATTTGAATATACAACTACAAGTAAAAATCTCCAAAATAAGCTTGTCTGTTAAGTAAATTTTATGAATAAGATAAATGAAGAGGCTTTAAAGAGAAGAACTTTTGCCATTATTTCTCATCCAGATGCAGGTAAAACAACCTTAACCGAAAAACTTCTTTTATTTGGAGGTGCTATTAACCTTGCTGGTGCTGTTAAAGCAAAAGGAGAACGAAGAAGAGCTCGCTCTGACTGGATGAAAGTAGAAAAGGAAAGGGGTATATCAGTTGCATCTTCCGTAATGACCTATCAATATAGTGGTTGTACATTCAATTTACTTGATACACCTGGGCATGAGGATTTTAGTGAAGATACTTATAGAACATTAACTGCAGTAGATTCAGCCATAATGGTTATTGATAGTGCTAAAGGAATTGAGGCACAAACACTTAAATTATTCGAAGTTTGTCGCTTAAGAGATATACCTATTGCAACTTTTATAAATAAACTTGATCGTGATGGATTAGATCCTTTTGAGCTTATTGATGAAATAGAGAATAAGCTTGCTTTAGATGTTGTTCCAGTAAGTTGGCCTATTGGGATGGGAAAACATTTCCTAGGTTGTTACGACCTCTTAAGGGATTCACTTCTACTAATGTCACGTTCAAAGGGCGATAAGGCCGATGATGGGTATTTATGCTCAAGCTTTGATGACCCCAAGCTAGCTCAAATGCTACCAGAAACTGCCTTAGTTAAATTAAGAGAAGATATTGAAATGGTTAAGGGGCTATTTCCATCATTAGATCATAAAAACTATCTTAATGGTTCAACAACACCCGTTTGGTTTGGAAGTGCTGTAAATAATTTTGGTGTAAGTGAGTTGCTTAACGGTCTGACTAATTTAGCTCCATCTCCCAGAAAACAAAACACAAATGAGAGGGAAATAAGTCCTGGTGAGGAGCATGTTTCTGGTTTTGTATTTAAAATACAGGCAAATATGGATCCTAATCACAGAGATAGAGTTGCCTTTTTTAGATTAAGCTCAGGTCATTTTAAAAAAGGCCAAAAGCTTTTGCATACACGTTTAAAAAAGAAATTAACTATTCATAATCCCCTTCTTTTCTTAGCTCAAGATAGAGAAACAGCAGAAGAAGCATGGCCTGGTGATATAATTGGAATTCCTAATCATGGAAATTTAAGAATTGGTGATACTTTAACTGAGGGAGAAGTTATTCATTTCAAAGATATACCTTGTTTTGCTCCAGAAATTTTAAAAAGTGTCAGGCCGAAAGACCCCATGAGGGCAAAGCATTTAGGTAAGGCTCTGCAGCAATTAGCAGAAGAAGGTGCAGCAAGTGTTTTTAAACCACTAGTGGGCTCAGAGTGGATTGTTGGTGTTGTTGGGGTGCTTCAATTTGAGGTTATGGCAGACCGTATCAGGACAGAATACGGAGTTCCGGTTTATTTTGAAAATTGTTCATTATTCACTGCTAGATGGATATTTTCTGATAATTCTATAATACTTAAAGACTTTATAAAAAAGAATGAGATTAGTGTTGCTGATGATCATGATAGTATGCCAGTTTTCCTAGCTAGGAACTCTTGGCATTTAGACAAGACAATAGAAGATTTTCCAGAATTAGAGTTTAAAAAAACAAGAGAACAAGTTTAAAAGTAAATATTTTTATTATTATATAGTTAAAAAACTAAAGACTTGATATAAAATGATGAATTGCAAATAAGTTATTTTTATCCTTCCAAATTTTACCTTCAGTAAATCCATTATTACAAAAAAGATTTTTGAGCTCACATTCTTTGTATTTGTATGAGTTTTCAGTATGTATAGTTTCACCTTTATTAAATTTAAATAAATAATCTCTAACTTGTACGGATTGTTCTAATTTACTCACAAGATGCATTTCTAAACGACTTTTATCTTCACAAAAAATTGCATCATGCTTGAAGTTTTCAAGAATAAAATTAGCGCTAAGTTCATTATTTATTCTTTTTAGAATATTTAAATTAAAATCTTTAGTTATACCCTTTGAATCGTTATATGCATTTTCTATTATTTTTTTATTCTTAAATAAATCAAAACCTACAATTATTTCACCATTTGGTTTTAATGCTTCCGCTGTATTCCTAATGAAATTGGTAATTTCTATTTCAGAGAAATTACCAATTGTTGAACCAGGAAAGAAAATTATTTTTGGTTCTTCTGAAATTTTATTAAACTTAATTTTTTTAGTGAAATCAGCACATATGTTATTAATTTTTAATAAAGGGTATTCTTTATTAAGATTTTTACATACCTCTAATAGGTATTTTTCTGAAATATCTATTGGTACATAACTTTTAATTATACTGCCAGAATCTAAAAGTATTTTGATTTTTTTACTAGAACCAGAACCATACTCTATAAGATGTTTATTTCTTATAATGTCTGATAATTCTTCTGAAATCTCTTTAAGTAATTCAATTTCTGTTCTAGTTAAATAATATTCTTCCAGTTCACATATCAAATCAAAGAGATGCGAACCGTGTTCATCATAAAAATATTTGGATGGTAATGTTTTATGCTTCTTACTTAAGCCTTCCACCACATCATTATAGAATTCAATCATATAATTTAACTAACTAATTTGCTAATCTCACCCCAGAAAACATCCATCTTTGATGCGGATAAAAAAAGTTACGGTATGTATTCCTAATATGTTTTTCGGTTGTTATACAAGAACCCCCTCTAATTACAAACTGATTTATCATAAATTTACCATTATATTCTCCAATTGCCCCTTTTGATGGGCTGTATTTCGGATAGGGGGAGTAATTGGAAGACGTATATTCCCAGACACCTCCAATCATATTAGATATTTCTAATTTTTTTAAACTTATTTTAGGTACTAGAATATTATCATCTAGTAAATTACCATTAACGTCAGAGTAATTTGATGCTATTTCCCATTCGAATTCTGTTGGTAATCTTTTTGAACACCAATTCGCGTATGCATTCGCTTCATAAAAGCTGATATGTGAAACTGGAGCGTCAAGATTTAGTGGTAACATTCCATATAGGCTGAATGAGTACCAGGATGAATTACTATCACGAATCCAATACAATGGAGAGCACCATCTGTTTGTATTCACTTTTTCCCATCCATCAGATAGCCATAGCTCTGACCTCTCATATCCACCATCATCTATAAATTCAAGCCATTCGCGATTTGTTATTGGGCGATTGGAAATCTGGAATGGCTTTAGCAATACCTCATGTTTAGGGCCCTCATTATCATAAAAGAATTTGTCCGACTCCTCAAAATTCTGACCAACTTCTACTATACCCCCTTCAACATTACTCCAAGTTAACTTACTCTTTGAATGTTCGATTGGTTTATTCAATGTTTTATATGCTGGTCTTAGTGGATTTAGGTAAAAAGCGTGCAATATATCCATTAAAATTAATTCTTGGTGTTGTTGTTCGTGATTAATCCCAAGCACTATCAAATTACAAATTTTTTTAATATTATTATCTGTAGCTACATCAATTAGATGATTAATATTATCATTAACATATTTTCTATATTTATTTATTTCCTCTAAAGATGGTTTTGAAAGAAGGCCTCTTTTTGATCTTGGTTGTCTATCGCCAAAGGATTGGTAATAAGAGTTAAATAAAAAAGCATATTTTTCATTAAAGATTTTATAACTTTTAAGGAAATCTTTTAGAATAAATGTTTCAAAAAACCAGGATGTATGAGCTTTATGCCATTTTGTAGGACTTGCATCATCCATTGACTGTACATTTTGGTCCTCTGAACTCAGAGGAGAACAAAGATTTTCTGTTACTTGTCTTGTATGATTAAAATATTCTTTAACTTTATTCTTTTTAAACAATTTTTTTTACTTAAGTGATTATCTTTAAAATTTAACTTTTGTACATTTTTTACATTATATGATCCATTTCTTATATTACAACGTAGATTTAAGTATAATTTTAAGACTAATTTCAATCTTTATTTATTACTTTACAATGGCTTAGGCATATAATATTATCTTTACAAGGTGCTTAGAAAACAAGGCCTCACATTTATAACATATTGCTTAAGGAGAATATTGTTATGTATTTGCTACAAACTTTTGCTGGTTTGCTCTCAAATTTTCATATTTATATTAAACAAATTAATGAATTAACTCTTACCACCAATTGTATTTACTCTTTTTCAGAGCTTTATACCAAATTTTTTAGGGTTATTTAAAATGGTGAATAGATCTTTACCTGCAATTTCGCTTGATGGGGGATTATCCTCTTATCTTCATGAAATAAAAAAATTCCCAATGCTAGAAAAAGAAAAAGAATTTATGCTTGCTAAACGTTTAGTGGAACATAATGATACAGAAGCAGCCCATATTCTTGTTACCAGTCATTTAAGATTGGTAGCTAAAATTGCTCTAGGTTACAGGTTCTATGGCTTGCCAGTGTCCGACTTAATTGCTGAGGGTAATATAGGCCTGATGCGTGCAGTTAAGAAATTTGATCCGGATAGAGGTTTCCGTTTGGCAACGTATGCTATTTGGTGGATTAAAGCTTCAATTAGTGAGTATGTACTAAAATCTTGGTCATTGGTCAAAGTTGGGACAGTTGCTTCTCAGAAAAAATTGTTTTTTAATCTTAGAAAATTAAAATCAAAACTTGGTATTTATAGTGAAAATATTCTCAAAGACCATGATGCTGATGTTATCGCAGAAGCATTAAACGTTGATAAAAATGATGTTATTGACATGAATTCAAGATTATCTAAACCAGATTCATCTCTAAATATGCCAATTAGTGAAGATACTGAACGTGAAGCAATAGATTTACTTGTTTCTAAAGATATGAATCAGGAAGATATTTATGTCCAAAAACAGGAAAAGCAGGTTGGTTTAACACTTTTAAAGAAAGGTCTTGAAGTACTTAATAAACGTGAAAGGCATATTTTAGAGGTAAGGAGATTAGCTGAAAAACCGCGTACTTTGGAAGACTTGGGCTTGGAGTATGGTATTAGCAGAGAGAGAGTACGTCAGATCGAAAATAGGGCGTTCGAAAAACTTAAGAAAGCTGTATGTATTGCCTCAAGTCAGGATAATAAGAAAATTACTTCCTATTCGAATCAGGTAATTTAGATATTATTTTATTTTCTTTTCTTTAAAAATTACGTGTTTTCTTACTTTTGGGTCATATTTCTTTACTTCAAACTTATCAGTCATTGTACGCGGATTTTTTTTGGTAACATAGTAATATCCAGTACCTGCAGTGCTTTCCAGCTTGATTTGTATAGTTGGTGATTTTGCCATAATAGACCTCTAAAGCTTAATTTAGGTTTACAAAATACTGATAGTTTTTGCGGTGTCAAGTATATGAGTTTAGTTATTAGATCTAATAATTAGTAATTTAGGCTGAGAATCTGAAAATTAGTCTTCCATTCTTTGGGTTTGCTTCAATCAATTGAGAGTTTATACGATCTCCAATTTTTAATGTTAAGCCATTATTCCTGCCTGACAAACTTGTATCGTTATCAAAAAAATCATAATAATCTGCTGGAAGATATCTTATTGGTATGAAGCCGTCTCCTCCAAATTTCTCGAGGGTTATAAATACCCCAAATGTATTTAGTCCATTAATATATGATTTAAATATTGAGCCTTTCTTCTTAAATAATAACTTTGCGACATATCTATCATATGTCTCTCTTTCAGCATCTACTGACCTTCTTTCTGTAAAAGAGATATAATCTGCTATTTCTTTATTATTTGTTTCATAATTTTCTAATTCAATATTTTTGTACTGATTTAATAACTGTCTGTGAACCATTAAATCTGAATATCTTCTGATTGGAGAAGTAAAATGAGTATAGTGAGAAATCCCTAAACCAAAATGACCAAAGTTTTCATTATTATATTTTGCTTGTGATTGGGACCTAAGTATAAGATTTTTAATCAGTATATCAGAAAGATTAGTATCTAGATTAAGAATTTTGTTAAAGTCCTGAGGGGTAATATTTTTTTTCTTTGACAGGCCTAGGTTGTATGAATCAAATATTTTGTCAATCAACTTAAGTTTTTCGCTGTCAGGTTTCTCATGAATTCTATATATAGAAGGTGTCTCTTTTAAACTTAATTCCATAGCAGCAGCAATATTTGCAGTAATCATTAGCTCTTCTATTATTTTGTGACTTTTATATTTTCTTACATTTTTAACCGAGATACTTTTGTTTGAATTATTTATCATAATCTTTTTCTCAAGTATTTCTAACTCAAGTGAGCCTCTTTTTACTCTGTTCTGATGAAGTATTTCATAGACTTCATATAATGGTCTTATTATATCTGCTAAAAACTCTTTTGGAACATCCTCTGATTTACCGTCATAAGCGCTTTGTACCTGTTCATACGTCAACCTTGCCTTCGATTTAATTACAGCTCGAGAAAAATTATATTTAATAATTTCTCCCAAATGGTTTATGTAAATATGCACTGCAAGACATGGCCTTTTTCTATCTTCTATTAATGAACACAAATTATTAGATAATAATTCAGGCAACATAGGGATTACTTGATCTGGGAAATATGTAGAGTTTCCTCTTTTTAAGGCTTCTTTATCTAGACTAGAATTCGGTTGTACATAAAATGATACATCGGCTATTGCAACTATGAGGTGCCATTCACCATTTTCAGTTTTCTTTGCCCAAACTGCATCGTCAAAGTCTTTTGCATCAGCACCATCTATAGTAATTAAAGGAATACCTGTAAGGTCTTCTCTATCCACCGTGTTAAAATTTTTAATTTCTTTTAATTCTTCTATTACATTATCGGGCCATTCGTATGGAATTTTATTTTTATGAACTGATATATTGGATAGAGGCTTGTCTAAGGCATTAGTTTCAATTAATTCAATATTAAATCTATCTACCTCTTCTTTTGTATTCTTCTTTATGCGAACAAGATCATCGATCTTTACTGCTTTATTTTGATTTTTAATTTTAAATACTTTTCTTATTTTTCTATCTACAGGTATAATACTAACTGAATTTTTGTTTTTTTTTATGACGATTCCAATAATTTCATCATCAATCCTCACTGTATTTGGTTGATAAGAATATTTTCTTAACTTTTTTTTATATTTTCTGCTCATCAAGGTTTACAAATATATTTTATAGGTAGTTTAATAAATTTACTTATTATTATAGATAAATAATATTTATAGGATCTATGATATCCTATTTTGATATCTTCTTACTTATTATTTTTTTTTCTTTTTTTCTGATTGCTTAATTTCTTTTTCTTCTATCAGCTTAATAGCAAATTCAAGAGAAACTGTTTCTTTGTCAATATCCTTTGGAATTGTTGCCCTAACCTTTTTGTATTCTACGTAAGGTCCATATCTTCCTTCTTTAAGCATTACCGGCTTATCCCCTTTGGGATGATTTCCCAGTGTTTTAGAAGATGCAACTCTTCTACTGCCTTTTTTCTTTTTACCCTCTTCTATAATTGTTACAGCTCTATTAAGTCCTAAATCCAATATATCATCGTCAGGTGGAACTGATTGATATGCATCTCCATATTTTAAGTATGGACCAAAGCGTCCAATACCAGCCAGGATCAATTCACCACTATCTGGGTGGTTCCCAATTTCACGAGGAAGAGATAAAATTTTCAGACCTTTTTCAAGCTCAATAGTTGATGGGTCTGTTCCCTTTGGAACCGCTGATCTCTTAGGTTTAATTTTTCTTTTAGTCTTTTTTTTCTTCTTTTCTTTATTTTTAGTTTTAGCTTCCTTATTTTCTTCTACTTTCTCTTCTTCTTTTTCTTTTTCCTCCTCTTCTTTATTTAAATCCTGTTCCTCTCCTAGCTGGATATATAATCCATATGGTCCTAACTTCAATATCACATCTAGTTTTGTTTCCGGATCTTTTCCTAATATCTTTGGTAAATCTAGAGAAGAGCTAGCATTGTCACTATTTGAAAGTTGACGTGTATATTTACATGAAGGATAGTTTTTACATCCAATAAAGCCACCGAACTTGCCAAATTTAAGAGACAATATCCCATCTTTACATGTAGGGCAATTTCTGGGATTAGGATTGTCTTTATCTTTAGGGAATAAATGAGGTTCAAGCATTGCATCTAGTGTGTCTATTACTTCAGTGATTCTTAGTTTGCTTGTATCCTCAATGGCATTAATGAAATCACTCCAAAACTCAGTAAGAACATCTTTCCAATGAAGCTTCCCATCTGAAACTTCATCCAATTTATTTTCAAGATCAGCTGTAAATGAATATTCAACATATTTTGTAAAAAAGTTTTGTAAAAATGCTGTGACCACTCTCCCACGGTCCTCAGGTATAAATCTTCTATTTTCAAGCCTTACATAATTTCTATTTTGAATGGTCTGTATTATTGATGCATATGTTGAGGGTCTACCAATTCCTAATTCCTCCATTGCTTTAACAATACTTGCTTCAGAATATCTGGGGGGTGGTTGGGTAAAGTGTTGTTTTGGTTCTACCTCTTTTACCTGCACTTTTTCATCTTTAGACATTGGTGGAAGAATTTTTTCTTCATTATTTTCTTTATTGTTTTCATTATCCTCAGATTTTTTATCCTCATAAACTTTTAAAAAACCATCAAACTTAATCATAGACCCACTGGCTCTTAGTTTAGTTTGTGCATCGTCTGAGGTTATCACAACAGAAACTTGGTCTAAGATTGCTGATTCCATTTGGCTTGCAACTGTTCTATTCCACACTAAAGTATAAAGTTGTAGTTGATCCTTGTTTAGAATAGTACTCATACTATCGGGTGATCTTGAAATATCAGTTGGTCTTATTGCCTCATGCGCCTCTTGTGCATTTTTTGCTTTAGAGCTGTATAAAATAGGTGTTTTTGGAAGGTAACTCCCTCCAAAATCATTACTTATGAAGTTCCTAATTTCTTGGATAGCAGAGGAGTCAATTTGTACTCCGTCAGTTCTTATGTAAGTTATTAAACCAACAGTTTCACCTTTAATTTCAAATCCCTCATAAAGTTTCTGAGCGGTATCCATAGTTTTTTTTGCACCAAAGTAAAGTCTTCTTGCAGCCTCCTGTTGCATTGTCGAAGTAGTAAATGGTGCATAAGGTTTTCTCTTTTTTTCCTTTTTGATTATATCTTCTACACAAAAGTTACTTTCATTAATTACTTTTTTTGCTTCCTGAGCTGATTTTTCATCAGCAAGAGAGAATTTTTCTAACTTTTTATTATCTAATTGAGTTAACTTAGCTTTAAATTTCTTATTCTTTTCATTTTCTAATTCAACACTTATATCCCAGTATTCTTTTGGTATAAACTTTTCTATTTCAAGCTCTCTCTCGCAGACAAGTCTTAACGCAACAGACTGTACTCTTCCAGCAGACTTGCTTCCGGGTACTTTTCTCCATAAGACAGGAGAAAGTTTAAATCCGACAAGATAATCAAGAGCCCTTCTCGCTAAATATGCATCTATAAGTTCCATATTTAAACCCCGAGGGTTTTTCATAGCTTCAAGTACTGAATTCTTTGTTATTGCATTAAAGGTTACCCTTTTTACATTTTTATCTTTTAAAATTTTTCTATTTCTCAGTTCTTCTAAAACATGCCAAGAGATAGCTTCTCCTTCTCTATCGGGATCAGTAGCAAGATATATTTCATTTGCATTTTTTGCAGCATCAGCAATCGCTTTAAGATTGCTCTTTGAATTATCAGAGACTTCCCAGTCCATAGAAAAATTTTCATCAGGCTTTACTGATCCATCTTTATTAGGGAGATCTCTAATATGGCCATATGACGCAAGAACTATAAAGTTCTTTCCAAGGTAATTATTTATAGTTTTTGCTTTTGCTGGGGATTCAACTATTACAATCTGATTCATTTATTTACCTATATGGGGCTCATCACCTTTAATCAATCTATTTATATTACTCCAATGCCTTACCCAGCCCAGTATTGCAAGCGCTAAAAACATTAGAGCTGGATTCTTCATACCTAAAATCAATGCAAAAATTGGGGAAGTAGCAAGTGCAATTAATGCAGCAACCGAAGAGTATCTAAAAATAATTGCCATACATATCCATATAACACAAGCCATAAAACCAACAAGTGGTACTGAACTAATCATCATTCCTAATGTTGTAGCAACGCCTTTACCTCCATTGAATCTTAACCAAAGAGGGAAATTGTGCCCTAAAACAGAACCTGCTCCTGCAATTAAACCGCCAATTTGTGAAGCTTCTTGAATAGAGTAAATTCCAATAATATTGGTTCCAATAATTACAGCGATAAATCCTTTTCCAGCATCTAGGATGAGTGTAATTACTGCTAGAAGTGGCCCTGAACTTCTCAGGACATTTGTTGCACCAATATTTCCTGAACCTGTTTTTCTTATATCATTTGAAGAAAATAATTTAGTTATAAGAAAGCCAAACGGGATAGAGCCAACAAAATAACCACACATAACTACTAGAATAAAGAAAGATAAGTTTGGTTCTATTCCCATTATTTTTTATCCATTGAGTTAAATACTATTTCTCCATTTATTATAGTTTTAACAACTCTACCTTGTGAAGGCATTCCATCAAATGGTGTATTTTTTGACTTTGAAATAAAATTATCACCTACAATTCTCCATGATTTATTGGGATCAAAAATAATTAAATCTGCAGGTGCTCCAATGTTTAATGTTCCAGAATCTAACTTCATTAACTTAGAAGGGTTTATTGTTATTTTAGATAAAATATCCAACAGTGATAGATCTCCATTATGATATAGATCCAATGACGTTGCTAATAATGTTTCTAAACCACTTCCCCCAAATGCTGCTTGAGAAAATGGAATTCTCTTGCTCTCTTGATCTTGGGGAGAGTGGTCACTGGCAATCACATCTATTATTCCATTCCTTAATCCTTCAACTATAGCTTTCCTGTCATCCTCATTTCTGAGTGGAGGTGAAAGTTTAGAAAAAGTTCTATAATCTCCAACAGCTAGTTCATTTAATTTAAAATAAAAAGGAGATGTATCACATGTTACTTTTAATCCTTTCTTTTTAGCTTTAGTAATTATTTCTACGCTCTCTGAAGTCGATATGTGTGCAGCATGGTAACGACTATCTGTCATTTCAACTAGGCGCAAATCTCTCTCCAGCATAATGATTTCAGCTTCACGAGGTATACCTGGCAGACCTAGTCTAGTAGCCATTTCTCCAGTATTCATTACACCTCCATTAGATAATGACTCTTCTTCGGGGTGTTGAACTACAAGCAAATTAAATGTTGAAGCATAGGATAGAACTTTATGCATAATTCTTGCGTCACTTATTGCCTTAATTCCATCTGTAAAAGCAAGTGCGCCAGATTCACTTAACAGACCAATCTCTGCCAACTCTTTACCTCTTAAACCTTTTGTTGCTGCACCATAGGTAAAGACTCTTGCCATATTATGTGAGTCTGCTCTTCTTTTTACAAACTCAACAGTTGCTTGGTCATCTAAGACAGGATTTGTGTTTGGTAAGCACACCAAAGAAGTTATCCCGCCAGAAACAGCGGATTGAACAGCGCTTAGAATAGACTCTTTATGTTCTTCACCAGGCTCTCCAATTTGAACCCTTATATCTACCAGACCCGGAGAAACACATAATCCATTTAAGTCTTCTATTTTTGTATTTTTAGTAATTTTTATTTTATCTAAATCTTTTTCTACAGCATGAATTGTATCTTTATGAATTAAAATACATCCCAAAAAGTCTAACGAGTTTGCTGGATCTAGTATTCGTGCATTTTTATATAGAGTAAATTCGATGTTATCGTTGAGCATCTTTATTTAACTTTCTTATTTTTTTCTTCTAATAAATTATCTGATAAAAGTTTAAGCACTGCCATTCTCACAGCAACTCCAAGTTCTACTTGCTCTCTAATAACACTTCTTTCAAAATCATCTGCAACGTCAGAATCTATTTCTACTCCTCTATTCATTGGTCCCGGGTGCATAATTAATGCATCAGGTTTTGCTAGGGATAATTTTTTCCTATCTAAACCAAAGAATCTAAAATATTCCTTTGTTGAAGGGAAAAAATTTCCTACCATTCTTTCTTTTTGGACTCTCAACATCATTACAATATCACAGTCTTTCAGGCCTTCCCTCATATCAGTATAAATTTCTACTCCTAGATTAGATAAGAAACTTGGTATTAGTGTTTTGGGAGCAATTACACGAACCTCGGCTCCAAGGGTAAGGAGCAAATAAAAATTTGAACGAGCCACTCGACTATGTGCAACATCTCCACAAATTGCAACTTTTAAACCTTCAATTTTATTTTTACGTCTTCGTATTGTAAGAGCATCCAAAAGAGCTTGAGTAGGATGTTCATGGCTACCATCACCGCCGTTAATTACCGAACAATTAACTTTCTCTGATAGAAGTTTAACAGCACCAGATTGGGGATGCCTAACGACAAGAACGTCAGGATGCATTGCATTTAATGTTACCGCGGTATCAATGAGGGTTTCTCCCTTTGAAATGGAGCTATCCCCAATCTGCATATTTATTACATTTGCGCCAAGTCGTAATGCTGCAAGTTCAAAAGAGGTTCTAGTTCTAGTAGAGTTTTCAAAAAAAAGATTGACTATTGTTAAAGTCTCAAGTGCTTTGGATGTCTTATCTGAGCTTCTATTTAACTCGACATAACTATCAGATAAATTCAATAGATGAATGATTTCTGGAGGGGATAGCCCCTCAATCCCAAGCAGGTCACGGTGAGGGTAAACTTGATCACGCATGGGGGTGGACTATATGCTAATACAGCAAATTAGACAAGTTGTTAAATGGATATCTTAATAGAAAAAACTTATAAGTAATCAAGAAGGCCTTGGAGGATATATGTAGCAGCAAGCTTATCTATAGATTTTTTTCTTTTTCTTCTGCTTAGATCAGCTTCTTCAATCATAAGTCTATTTACAATTTTTGTTGATAATCTTTCATCCCAGAAAACTACTGGAATTTCTTTAATTTTTAGAAAGTTGTCTATGAATGTCCGTGTAGATTGGGACTGCTTACCTTCCTTACCATTCATTTCTAGGGGTAACCCAACAACGAGGGCTCCAGCGTTCTCCTCACTAATGATTTTAACTAAGTCATTGGCATCATTAGTAAATTTAGTTCTTTTTATAAGTAGCGCAGGTGTTGCTATTTTAAGGTTTGTGTCAGAGCGTGCAATACCAATAGATTTAGATCCAATATCTAAGCCTAAAAGACATTGGTGCTTTTTAATTCTCAATTTTATACCATCGGGGTTGCAGATAGTCATACTGAATGATACATCATTTATGATAAAAAATTATAAATCTTTATTTTTTTAGTTTAAAAGTTAAGTGAGACAGTAAATTATGGCGATGAAAGAGGAAATTGTTCGTAAAATTGCTATATTATCAAGAATTAACGTGTCGGATGATGAGCTCGATAATATCTCTAGAGAATTAGGTAGTATTATAGATTGGATTGAACTTCTAAAGGAGGTTGATACTCAGTCGGTTGAGCCTATGACAGGTGGAACAGATATTAAGAGTTTTAAAAGAGAAGATATAGTAAATGACGGTGGGTATCAGGAAAAAATTTTGAAAAATGCTCCTTCTAAAAATGATAACCTTTTTGAAGTACCAAAGGTTGTTGAATGATGTCAGAATTAACGCGTCTTACTATCTCCAAAATCTCTAAGGGTTTAAAAGAAAAAAAGTTTTCTTCATTTGAATTAGTTTCTGAATATCTTAATGAGATAGATAAGCAAAAGGAACTCAATTCATTTATTACTATTTTAGAAAAAAGTGCTCTAGAAAGCGCAAAGGTTTCAGATAAAAAAATTGGAAACGGTCAATCAGGTCCTTTAGAGGGGATACCTATAGGTGTTAAAGACTTATTCTGTACTGAAGGAATAAGGACTACTGCTGCATCAAATATATTAAATAACTTCATACCTACATATGAAAGTTCTGTTACTTCAAAATTAAAGGATGCTGGTGCAATTTTCATAGGAAAAACAAATCTTGATGAGTTTGCAATGGGCTCGTCAAATGAGACCAGTTTTTTTGGATCAGCAGTTAATCCTTGGAAACTAAATAATAGCGATAAACCTCTGGTGCCGGGAGGCTCTTCAGGTGGGTCTGCGGTTGCTGTTTCGGCAAATCTCTGTACCGCATCTATTGGAACTGATACGGGAGGTTCTATACGTCAGCCAGCTGCATTCTGTGGAATAGTTGGGATGAAACCAACTTATGGTAGATGTTCAAGATGGGGAATAGTTGCATTTGCAAGTTCACTGGATCAGGCTGGCCCTATGACAAGAAGCGTAGAGGACTCTGCTTTTCTATTATCAATCATCTCAGGCTATGACCCTAAAGATTCAACATCTGCTAATATTGAAGTACCAGATTTTAAATCTCTTGCTTCATCAACAGCTAAAGGACTTCGTGTTGGTATTCCAAAGGAATATTTTTCCGATGAATTAGATAGTGAAGTTTTAAATTTATGGGAGAAGGGAAAAGAATGGCTTAAAGATTCAGGAATAGAAATTGTAGAAATATCATTACCTCATACAAAGTATGCGCTCCCAGCCTATTACATTATTGCACCAGCAGAAGCATCATCAAACCTCTCGCGATATGATGGGGCAAGGTTTGGTCTGAGGGTAGATGGAAACTCTCTTGATGAAATGTATTCTAATACCCGTTCGGAAGGTTTTGGGAAAGAAGTTAAAAGAAGGATTTTTTTAGGCACATATGCATTATCTGCAGGCTATTATGACGCTTACTACTTGAAGGCTCAAAAAGTCAGGCAGCTTATTTACAATGATTTCTTGGATTCGTTCAAAAATGTAGACTTAATACTTACTCCAACAACGCCTGGTACGGCCTTCCCTTTGGGTGATAAAATTTCAGATCCTATTTCAATGTACCTAAACGACATCTTCACAGTTCCTGCATCGCTAGCAGGACTTCCAGCAATATCTGTTCCTTGTGGACTTCATTCTAATGGACTTCCACTCGGCTTGCAGCTTATTGGACGAAGATGGGATGAGGGAACAGTTTTTAACTGCGCTAATATTTTAGAAAATTCTTCTAGTTTTAATGAAAACCTAGAATTATGAGGTTGTAAGATGTCGTTAGTAATCAAAGGGAGTACTAAAGAGTGGGAAGTAGTGATTGGCCTTGAAGTTCATGCTCAGATTACTTCTAAGTCTAAGTTGTTTTCGGGGGCATCAGTCAATTTTGGAGCAGACCCTAACTCACAAGTGTCCTTCATTGATGCAGGTATGCCTGGCATGCTTCCTGTTATTAATAGAGTATGTGTTGAGCAGGCAATCAAGACTGGTCTTGGTCTAAAAGCTAAAATAAATTTAAAAAGTGTTTTTGCAAGAAAAAATTATTTTTATGCTGATTTACCGCAAGGGTATCAAATCAGTCAGTACGAATTGCCTATTGTTGGTGAAGGTGTTATCGAACTTGACATGTCAGATGGACAAACAAGAAGTATTGGCATTGAGAGACTTCATCTTGAGCAAGACGCTGGTAAATCAATTCATGATTTACATCCAGAAAAATCATTTATTGATTTAAATAGATCGGGTATTGCGTTAATGGAGATTGTTTCTAAACCTGATATGCGTTCACCTGAAGAAGTTGGAGCCTATTTAAGAAAGTTAAGGTCTATTCTCAGATATCTTGGCACTTGCGATGGCAATATGGATGAGGGTTCAATGAGGTGTGATGCTAACGTTTCCGTCAGACCCGTTGGTTCAGAAGAATTAAGAACTAGATGTGAAATTAAGAATGTAAACTCTGTCAAGTTTGTCATGCAGGCCATTGAATACGAGGCGAAAAGACAAGTGGATATTTATGAAACTAATGGAGAAGTTCTTCAAGAAACTCGATTGTTTGACCAATCAAAAGTAGAAACAAGACCTATGCGCTCTAAAGAGTTTGCCCATGATTATAGGTACTTCCCTGACCCTGACTTATTGCCGTTGGAGCTGGATCAAAAATATGTTGATAAAATTAAACAAAATTTACCTGAGTTACCAGACGAGAAAAAGTCAAGGTTTATTAGTGAGTACAATTTGGCTGAATATGATGCAGGTGTTTTAGTTTCAGAAAATGCAGTTGCAGATTATTTTGAAATTGTAACTAAAGGCAGAGATCCAAAAATTTCTGCAAACTGGGTTATTACTAATTTATTTTCAGTTTTAAATAAAAAGGGACTTTCAATAAAAGAAAGTCCAGTTTCAGCATTAAATCTTGGTCAGCTTATAGGTCTTATAGAGAAAAATATAATTTCCGGTAGGATAGCAAAAGATGTTTTTGAGATAATGGTAGAAGAACAAAAATCTCCAGAGGCAATTGTTGAAGAGAAGGGTTTAAGGCAAATATCTGATACAGGTTCAATTGAAGCTGCAGTAGAAGATGTAATCTCTGAAAATCCAGATAAGGTTAAAGAATATAAAGGCGGTAAGACAAAATTAATTGGTTGGTTTGTTGGCCAGGTTATGAAAAAGACAAAAGGTAAAGCCAACCCTGGCCTGGTTAATAAAGTATTATCTGAAAAATTATAATTATTAAAAATTATATACTATTGAAACTTTAGTATTTGTATCCGTTTTTTTTCTAAATTCAGGTGGATTAGTATTATGTCTAATATTCAATGATATTCTTGTTAAGATATTACCAATTAAATTATTTGTAAGAGAAATATTTTCATCTATTCTCGTGCGTTGAGAGTCCCAAGTTATTGAAAGATTATTAGAAAGAAAGACATCATCAGAAATATCATATTCCAATCTTATATTGCCTCTGGCAGTTAGAGTACTATTTGAAAGAGTATTAGTTTGTACTTGAGGCAAAGTCCCATTAATTTTTTTGCTGTACCTATAACCAGGCCCTCCCTGAATTAATATCCTCAAATCCTTCTCATTAATCAGTTTATAGCCTGACCCTGCTGATGCCTCGATTTCATAATTAAACCCTGAAAAATTATCATCATCAAATTTAATGTAACTAAAACCAAATAGATTTTTCCTAAGTTCTAGGTATGACTCGTAAGAAATTAGAAAGCGCTGTTCTGTTGTTTCCTTATTGTCTTTTGAAAAAGCACCTAAAACTCTAAAATTATCTTCAAACCTTCCTTTTAAATTCCTTATATTTATCTCTACATCTAATCTAGTTGTGTCGGTATTGCCACTAGTTAACGAGCCTCCAATATCTAATTGACCGGAAAATGCAGATTTCATCTCTTCAGATTTTATAGAGACAGAATATTGGAGTAAAAATAAAAGTATAGATAAGCTTACAATTAATTTACTAAAGTTATAGACATTAATATTAAGCACACAATTGACCCAATCCAAATAACAGACCTTATGTATAAGAACATTATACCAAAAGAGTATGTTATAAAATGACCAATTCTAAGGATTAGCCAATAAGACGCAAGTAAAGTGTTATCTTTTTCCATTATAATAGAAAGTATTGCTAAGGTTAAAAAAATGGGTAGGCTTTCCTTAAGATTCTCTGAAGCTCTTATAACTCTTTTTGTTGCATCAGATAATTGAACTCTTCCATCTCTACTCGAAAGCAGATAAGTAAAGTTATTGACATTTAACAGAGCGGGGATAGCCCAGAATTGGATTACGTATAATATCAACGATATTAAGATTATTTCTAGCATCTAGAGGTCTCCATTTTGGAAGCTTGCATTAAAATCTATTTAATATTAATTAGAATAATTAAATAATCTACAATTAACTTAATAATGATTGAAATAATATATTAGAAATATTAAGTTTTCATTGTTTATATCCGGAGGGATGGCAGAGTGGTAATGCAGCGGATTGCTAATCCGTGAACCCAGTTTGGGTTCCCAGGGTTCGAATCCCTGTCCCTCCGCCACTGTATTTTTGGTGGCTAGCTCTGGTACTTTTTTAGCTAAATCTATTCAGAATTAAGGTTAGAATTATTACAAGAATAAGATAAGTTAAACGAGTTAAGTCTTCGGCAAATTATGATTACCGCTTTAGCCACAGTTGATTTAACCGTGCAACTCGCTAAAACTCCTCTATCAACCCTAAGGAAAGAGAAGACATTAGTAAATTTTAAAGAGATATAAGATTAAAGATATAAAGTTTTTATTAATTAATAAGGTTCTTTTTATGTGGGTTTTTATACTTGGTCTTTGGTTTGTTATCTGTAGGGTTATATGCGGCGTGAGCTGGATTTATATTGAACAAGCAGATGCTCTAGAGTTTCTTTCAAAATACTGTGGAAGTGAAAATTCAATTAAACAAATACTGTGTGTAGATGAATTTTTAACTACTGGCTATAATAGTCTTAGTTTAGCATTTACTGACCGCATGTGGGCAATTCCCGTTGGCGACGGGTATTTTTTTTATTATCAAATTCTGGAACCTACTATAGGGATTCCCTTCGCTGCATATTGG
>MDTB01106747.1_pt1 | contig 46717 bp, 48 predicted proteins | sample 811161 | NCBI WGS metagenome assembly MDTB01 (sample SAMN05326650, study PRJNA326480) | marine metagenome | isolation source: seawater | place: Mediterranean Sea | collected 2009 | reverse complement strand
GACATAAACATGTACAAAAAGCCTAATTGATTTTTAGTAAGCATATGAATAATTTGTAAATTAAATTAAAGTTTAATCAATGGAAATTGCAATATTAGGATTAGGATGCTTCTGGGGACCAGAAATAAAGTTTAGTAAACTTGAGGGTATTATTAAAACTGAAGTTGGATACTGTGGCGGTAATAGTAAAGAAACGACTTATAAAGAAGTTTGTACAGGCAATACAAATCATGCAGAAGTAGTAAAGCTAGATTTTGATCCAAAAATAATAACTTATGAAAAAATTTTAGAATTTTTTTTTAAAATACATGATCCTACCACACTCAACTCGCAAGGTCCAGATTTTGGAACTCAATATAGAAGTGAAATTTTTTTTTTAAATGAAAGTCAAAAAATTATCGCTGAAAAAATAAAAAAAAAAATTAATGAAAAATTATCTGGTAAAGTAGTAACTAATATATCTCTGGCTAAAAATTACTGTCCAGCAGAAGAATATCATCAAAGATATTTGGAAAAAAGATAAGATGTCTTTAGTAACTACAAAGTGGTTAGAAGATAATATAAATAAAGTAAAAATTGTTGATTGTTCTTGGCATATGCCTCAAACTAATAGAAATGGTTTTGAAGAATATAAAAAAAAACATATTCAAAATTCTATTTTTTTTGATTTAGACAAAAACTCAAAACAAAATGCTGATATACCACACATGTTAACTGACTTAAATTCTTGGGAAAAAATAGTTTCAAATATGGGAATAAAAAATGAGGACCAAATAGTTATTTATGACAATTCTGATATAATTAGTTCTTGTAGATGCTGGTATAACTTTATTTACTTTGGTCATAATCCAAGTTTAGTTCATGTATTAGATGGTGGCTTTAAAAAATGGATTAATGAAAATAAAGCTACTAATAATATTTTTACTAAAATTATAAAGAGTAATTACAAAGCAAAAGAAAAAAGTGAGTTAGTAAAAAATAAACTAGAAATAGATCAAAATATTTCTAAAAAAGAATTTGATGTTATTGATGCAAGAAGTAGAGAAAGATTTGATGGGAAAGTTCCTGAACCAAGAAAAAATTTAAAGAGTGGCTCAATTAAAAATTCTTTTTGTTTACCTTTTTCAGAATTAGTCAATAATGATAAAACTTTCCTATCTAAAGATAAAATCTTAGAAAAATTTCAGTCTACTAAATGTGATCTTAAAAAAAAACTTGTATTTACTTGTGGTTCAGGTGTTACTGCATCAGTTTTAGCGCTTGCTTATTCTTTAATAGATAATAAATATAGGCCTACTATTTACGATGGTTCATGGAGTGAATACGGAAAATTTAAATGATAAAAAGATCAACTAAAATTACATCAATTATTATAATATTTTTTTTAATAATAGCTGTTGTTGTTTTTGGCAGAATGATGATTGGGCAACATTTTGCAAAAAAATTTGGTAAGAGACCACCACCAGGAATTATTGTAACTGAGGTTATCAAAACCAATTTTTCAGAAAAAATTGAAAGTTTTGGTACTGCTGTATCAAAAAAAAAATGAATCATTCAGAATTAAAAGAAGTGACTTAGTAACTGAATTAGATCTCAAAAAATATATTAAAAAAGGAGATTTAATAGTAAAACTTAAAGACAAAAATATTGTTGCTCCATTTAACGGAATCTTAGGATATAGAGGAATTACAGGAGATATTCTCGATTCAAGTAACTCTATAATAATAACATTAGATGATAATTCAGTTATTTATTCTGATTTAAAGATTCCTGAAATCTTTGCATCTGCTATGAAAAAAGGTTTGCCTATAACTGCTAAATTCTCAGGAAATAAAAATAAAATTTATAATGGAACAGTTCATGCTGTTTCAAGTAGAATAAATGCAGAAACTAGAAGTATTTTGATAAGGGTTAAAATTGATAATGAAGATGGTGAATTAATTCCAGGATCTTTACTGGAGGTCATAGTTAATTATAATGAAAGGAATTCTCTCGGAATACCAGACACAAGCATAATGTTAGAAGGTGATAAAATTTTCGCATATAAAGTTTCAGAAAAAAATATTACAGATAAAACTGAAATTACAATTGGAATAAGAAATGCTGGTTATGTAGAGGTTCTATCTGGATTACTCGAGGGAGAAAAAATAGTTGCAGAAGGACTAAAAAAAGTTCGCCCAAAAGGTGAAATAAAACCAATTAAAAAATAATGTATATCACTGACGTAAGTATAAGAAGACCGGTTGTTGCTTGGGTAATGTCCCTTATATTAATTGTATTTGGAATATTTGTTTTTTCAAAATTGCCAGTAAGAGAATTACCAGATGGATTACAACCACCTGTTATACAAATTAAAGTAGATTATAAATCTGCATCAGCACCAATTATTGATCAAGAAATTACTCAAGTAATTGAAGATGTCGTTGGTGGTGCTGAGGGAATTAAAAATATTGACTCATCCTCAGAGAATGGCAGCAGCACAATTAATGTAGAATTTAATACTGATATTGATTTGGATAACGCTGCTAACGATATAAGAGAAAGAGTTGCAAGAATTGTAGATAACTTACCAAGTGAGGCAAATGCTCCTCAAATATTAAAACAAGCAGCTGGATTTTCAACTACTATGTGGTTATCAGTCACCTCATCAACTTGGAATGATTTAGATCTTGGGGATTATACTGAAAGATATCTAGTTGACCAATTTTCAAGTGTTAAAGATGTTGGAAGAATTAGGACAGGAGGATTAAGAGATTTAAGTGTAAGGGTTTGGATTGATCCAATAAAACTAGCTGCTAACAACTTAACTATTCAAGAAGTTGAGATGTCTCTAAGAAAAGAGAATGTTAGCCTACCTGCAGGGACACTAGAAGCAAACAATATAGATTTAACATTAAATTTAGATAAATCCTATGATGATATTAATAAATTAAAACAACTACCTATTAAAAAAAAGAAAAATAGTATTGTAAGATTGTCAGACATTGCAAATGTTGAATTTGGGCCAGTTTCTGAAAAAACTCTTTTTAAAGCTCAAACAAAGAATATTTTAAATCAAAAAACTGTAGGTATTGGTATTTATGCAAAAAGTGGTGCTTCCACAGTTGAATTATCTAAGAATATTAGAAAAAAAGTAATTGAAGTTAAAAAAACATTGCCAGAGGGTATTAATTTGGAAGTTGCTTTTGACCGAGCAACTTACGTTGGCACTGCAATTCAAGAAGTATATAAAACTTTAATAATTGCATTTATATTAGTTGTTGCAATTATTTATTTATTTTTAGGTAATCTTAAAGCTGTAATCGTTCCAGCAATTGCTTTGCCAGTAAGTTTAATAGCTTCCTTTTTGGGAATTTATTTATTTGGACTATCAATAAATATATTTGTTCTTTTAAGTTTTATTTTGGCAATAGGAATAATAACAGATGACTCAGTTATTATGACTGATGCTATTTATAAAAGAATTGAGAATGGTGAAACTCCATTAGTTGCAGCATATAAGGGATCAAAACAAATTAGTTTTGCGATCATTGCCACGACTTTAATTTTGATAGCTGTATTTCTTCCTTTGATTTTTATTGATGGAATTGCTGGTACTCTATTTAGAGAAACTGCAATAGCATTATCTTTTTCTGTTATAGTATCTTCATTTGTTGCATTAACTTTGTCACCTATGTTGGGAAGTAAATTTTTAATTAAAAAACCAAAACAAAATTTTGTTGTTGTAAAATTTGATAAATTTTTTAAATCTTTTTCGAAATTCTATCAAGAAACTCTTTTGTTCTGGCTAAACAAAAAGAATGTTGTTATTTCATTTTTAATTTTAATAATCATTGGATCCAGTCTTTTGTATAATTTTACGAAAAAAGAGTTATTACCAATGGAAGATAGAGGAGTTTATCTAGTTCTTGGATTTACCGATGAAGGAAGCTCATTCGAGTATACTGAAAAAAGAGCTGAAGATGTTGAAAAACGATTAATTCCATTACTTCAAGCTGAAAACAGTCCTTATAAGAGATTTATAATGAGAGTTCCCGGATTTGGTAGTAATAAAAATTCTTTTAATAGTTTTATAATTATTGCTTTACTAGATGATTGGAAAAACAGAAAGCAAAATTCACAAACTGTAATGAGACAGGCTATTGGAAAAATTGTAACAGTACCAGAAACTGTCGCTTTTCCTATATCTCCTCAATCAATAAGAGTATCAAGCTATAACAAACCTGTCCAAATGGTTCTATTAGGAAATACTTATGAAGAGCTAGAAAAAAAACAAAACGAGATTATATCTAAATTAAGAAAAAATAAAAACCTATCGAGAATAGAATCGGATTATTCAAGAAATAAACCTGAAATTAAATTATCTATTAACAAAAATAGAGCTAAAGATCTTGGAGTTTCAACCGAATCAATTGGGAAAACTTTAGAAACTCTTTACGGAGGGAAAACAGTAACTAAATTCAATAAGCTTGGAAAAGAGTACCCTATTATTCTTCAACAATATTTAATTGATAGGAGAAATAAACAAGGTTTGACAAAAATTTTCGTGAGATCAAATACTACTGGTAAATTAATTTCTTTAGCAAATTTAGTTGAATTTAAAGAAGAAGGTTCTGCAAAAAAATTAGCAAGATATAATAGGCAACGAGCTGTAACTATATCTGCAAATATATCTGAAAACTATACTCTTTCTGAAGCAATTAAATACTTAGAACAAACTCTATCTGAATCTCAAATAAAAAATCAAATTGCATGGAAAGGAAAATCTGAGGAGTTAAAAGAAACTAGTAATGAATTATTCATCATATTTGGTTTAGCCCTATTGACTGCTTATCTAGTAATGGCGGCCACTTTTAACTCATTTGTTCATCCATTTATAATAATATTAACTGTTCCACTAGCTTTGTTTGGTGGGTTGATATTCATTTTATTTTTAAATAGTTCAATTAATATTTTTTCTCAAATCGCACTAATAATACTAATCGGTATTTCCACTAAAAATAGTATTCTTATAGTTGATTATGCCAATCAATTGAGGACTGCAGGTAAAAATATAGAGTCATCAATTAGAGAAGCTTGCGATCTTAGATTTAGGCCAATTATGATGACTTCTATTAGTACTATGATTGCAATGTTACCATTAGTAATAGGAAATATTGGGCCAGGTGCAGGAGAGACATCTAGATTAGCTGTGGGAGCAACTATTTTGGGAGGAATGATGATTTCAACATTCTTTACACTATATGTAACACCAACAATGTATTTAACTCTCGCTAAAAATACAAAAAGAATTGATGCTATTGATATTGAGCTAAAAAAACAACTACGCTAAAAAAAAATATATTTATTTTTACTTAATTTTTTTTCACAAGTTTTTAGTTGCTTTTTATATTTATCAGACTGTAGCTTAACTTTTTTTGCAAGAGCTATAACTTTTTGATTTTTTCTATAATTCTTATAGTTGCCCCAGCCTTCATGATAAGCAAGATATTGCCTGAATGCATCTTTTTTTGATATTTTTAAAATCTTTTCTGTCTTATTTGTATACCAACCAATAAAATCTACACTATCTTTGAATCTTGATCTTGTGGCTAATTTATTGCCTGTCTCTTTTTTATATTGGTCCCATGTACCTTTAACAGCTTGTGAATACCCAAAAGAACTGGAAGGTCTTTTGTAGGGAATTATTTTAAAAATTTTTTGCCTCTGAGGTTTTGCTAACCAGTTAAAATCTGATTCCATTTTAATAATAGCTAATTGAATATAAATTGGCGTACCCCATTTTTTTTCTGTTTTTTTAGCGTATTTAAACCAAAGATATCTTTCATTGAAAATTGAACAACCATCTGAAGTATTTTTAGGAATTGAAGAACAACTAGATACAAAAAATAATAAAAGTATTAAAAAAATTTTTTTATGAAAGCTCACCAAATTAGTTATATAAAATTAAATAATTTTTAAAACCTAATTTTATTTAAAACTATAAAAAAGAAACATACAATAAGCACTCCCGTAACATTTCCTATTAAATCAGTGAATTGGAAAGTTCTATTAGGAATTATGATATGTAATAATTCAAGTACAACAGATAAAGCTATTAAATATATCATCAATAAGTTAATTTTGTTTTTGTTTAAATGAGCCAAAAAGCCTGAAATAGACAAAATCATAAATGCGTAAAAATGATTTGAAGATATAATAAAAAAATCAGCAGATATTTTAGGTTGTTTTTCAAAATTACCATATAAAATGTAGCCAAAAATGCTACCTGGATATAAATATAAAGTAATTAATGATAAATTAATAAAATGAAAAACTATTTTTAAAAATTGATTTATTCTTATCATAATAATTTTTATTTATTTTATTTAATTTATCAGTTATCAAAATAAGGTATATGGCTCATTTAATATTAGTTAGACATGGTCAAAGTGAGTGGAATCAACAAAAAAGATTTACTGGATGGGTAGATGTTGATTTGACTGGCAAGGGAAAACTTGAAGCTTGCAAAGCTGGTGAATTAATTAAAAAACAAAATATAAAAATTGATTATTTTTTTTCATCATTCCAATTAAGATCAATAAATACTCTTAAATTGATACTCAATACCCTAAGAATTAAGAAAGATACAATTAAAGCCTGGCAATTGAATGAAAGAAATTATGGTGAACTTACAGGATTAAATAAAGATGAAATGAAAAAGAAATATGGGGAAAAAAAAATATTTGAATTAAGAAGGTCTTGGAATATTAGGCCTAAACCTCTAAAAAAAAATAATCCATACCATCCTTCAAATATTAAGATTTACAAAAATATACCTACAAAAAATATTCCTGACACAGAGTCACTATCAGATACATATGATCGAGTAATTTCCTATTATAAGAGAAATATTGAAATAAAAATTATTAAAAAAAAAAATGTGTTAATTTCAGCTCATGGAAATTCATTGAGAGCACTATGCAAATACTTATTTAAGTTAGATGAAAAAAAAATTTCATTGCTCGAAATACCAACTGGGAATCCTTTATTTATAAACATAAATTCCAATAAAATAAGTGAATGCAAATACTTAGATAGAAATAGAGCTAAAGATTTATTAATTTTTTAATAATCTTTGATAAACTTCAAAATTTGTAGCATGATAAAAATTATTTTTATCCTCAAAACCATATAATTCATTTTCTTTTATTAAATTGTTCCATATTTTAGAAATTGAGAAAACTTTACTATCTATATTATTAAACAAATTTTTACTGATTATTTGACAACCTATATAAATAAAATTGGCATTAATATTTTTTGATAATTTTGAATCAAAAAAAATAAAGTCTCCCTTTAAATTTTTGTCAAAACTTAAATCTTTATTTATAACCATTAAAATATTTTCTATTTTTTTTGAAAAATAAAATTTTTCCATACTTGCTATACTTTCTAAATAGTTTTCACTCCATAAAGTATCTGGATTAAAAACTAAAAAATAACTTTCCTTAGAATGTTTAATCATATTAAAAATTCCACCGCCAGTATCTAAAATCTCATTACCATCTTTTATAATATCAATTTCAATATCAAAGTTTTTTTCTTTTATAAAAGAAAAAATTTTATCCTCTAGATAAAAAGTATTTATTATTATCTTTTTAATCCCTAAATTTTTAATTAATTTTATCGTTCGCTCTAAAAAGGTTAAATCTTTAACTTTTAAAAGTGGTTTTGGATTTTTCAAAGTTAAGGGATTTAACCTTTTGCCATAACCAGCACATAAGATTAATGCAGTATTTATTTTCATTTTTTTATTTTTACTTTTTTTGGAAAATTTTCCTCAAATATATCTTTAAGTCCTTTAAAAAAAGGTTGATTATTCAATCGAAATTCAATCAATTTCCAAGCATATGGAATTAACTTTAGATATTGTTTTTTTTTATCTCTAATACTTAATCTAGTAAAAATTCCAATTATTTTAAGATTTCTCAAAATAGATAATATTTCAAAATCGTTTTCAAAAAAATCTTTATTAATATTATTTTTATTAATATCCATATAATATTTTAATAATCTAATCTTCAATTTTGTTGACGTCTTAAATCTAACATCGTCTATTAAGGAAGCTAAATCATAAGCTCTATTTCCAATTTTTGCATCCTGGTTGTCAATTATAGCAATGTTATTTTTATATTGCATTAAATTTGATAAGTGAAAATCTTTATGAACGAAAAATTCATTTTTTAATTTAATTTTTGATAATAATATCTTGATTTGTTTCTTTATCTTTTTATTCAGTATAAAAACTTTATTTTTTTTTATTACTTTTGGTACATACCATTCACAAAATAACTTAGATTCCTCAAATAATTCTTTTTTTGAATATAAAGGGATCCTATAATCTTTATTTTTAAAATCTTTAGAGGTTTTTTCTTTTATTTTTTGAATTTTTTTTAGAAGGAGTATTGATTTTTTAAAAAACTTAATTTGATTTTTTTTTTTAACTTTTAATAATTCAAAAAGAGTTTTGTCACCAAAATCCTCTATTTCAATAAAATTTTTTTTATAATTTTCCTTATATAACCTGGGTGCGGTAATTTTATTATTTATTAGTAATCTATTAATACAGTCATAAATTAGTAAATTTTGCTTCTTTTCTTTTTTCGCATGTACAATAATAGAAGATTTATTATTATTTCTTTTTCTGAAAAAAGTTCTGAAAGAAGCATCACCCTTAATTTTTTTTATATTTGTATTTTTTAAATTCATTCTTCTCTCAAAAAATTGATTTGTAGCGATCTTTTTGTAGAATTTTTTTTATACTTGAATATTAGTTCAATTCTATTCTTTGGCTTACTATAAATTTTTTCTGGCCATTCAACTAATGTTAAAAAATCTTTTGAATTTTCAAATAATCCAATGCTTTTTGTTTCCTCTTTATTTTTTATTCTAAATAAATCAAAATGCTTAACTATAATTTCCTTAATTTCATACTCATTTACTAAATTAAATGTAGGGCTAGTAACCTCAGTTAATCTAATTTTTTTTTTTTTTTGAAAATTATTAATTAAATATCTAATAAATGTTGTTTTACCAACTCCTATCTCTCCATAAAAAAAAACAATATCTCCATTTTTTATTAGTGAAGAAAATTTATTAGCAATCTTAGCAGTGTTGCTCTCTAATGAAATATCAAATTTGCTACCTTTAGTAGCGATAAGCATCTGGTTTATATGGTCCCTCAGGTTTAACACTTATATAATCAGCTTGATCTTTAGACATTTTTGTTAGTTTTGCACCTACTTTTTCTAAATGTAATCTAGCTACTTTTTCATCAAGATGTTTAGGCAAAACATACACTTTATTTTCATACTTTTCTGAATTATTCCAAAGTTCTATTTGTGCAGTAACTTGATTAGTAAATGAAGCGCTCATAACAAAGCTTGGATGGCCAGTTGCACAACCTAAATTTACAAGTCTTCCTTCTGCTAATAAAATAATTCTTTTATTGCTAGGTAAAGTTATTTCATGAACTTGGGGTTTAATTTCGTCCCATTTATAATTCTTTAAAGCTTCAACTTGTATCTCATTGTCGAAATGTCCAATGTTGCAAAGTATTGCTCTATCTTTCATATCTCTCATATGATCTGCTGTAACAATATCTTTATTTCCTGTTGCAGTTACAACTATATCTGCTTCTTTAATCATCTCATCCATTATTACAACTTCGTATCCTTCCATTGCAGCTTGAAGAGCGCAAATAGGATCGGTTTCAGTAACCATAACTCTTGCTCCACTCTGCCTTAATGATGCAGCACTTCCTTTACCTACATCACCAAATCCAGCTACTATAGCAACTTTTCCAGACATCATAACATCTGTGGCTCTTTTAATTCCATCAACTAAACTTTCTCTGCATCCATATAAATTATCAAACTTAGATTTTGTTACTGAGTCATTTACATTAATAGCTGGAACTAATAATGTTCCTTGGGCTTCCATTTTTTTAAGAGCTAATACACCAGTCGTTGTCTCTTCTGAAAGTCCTTTAATTTCTTTTAATAGATTCTTATATTCTTTATGCATCAGTGCAGTTAGATCTCCACCATCATCTAGTATCATATTTGGCTTCCAATCTTTTTTGCCTTCAATAGTTTGCTTAACACACCACCAGTATTCTTCTTCAGTTTCACCTTTCCAAGCAAAAACAGGAATACCAGCTTTAGCTATTGCTGCAGCTGCATGGTCCTGAGTAGAAAAAATATTACATGATGACCATCTAACTTCTGCTCCTAAATCTACAAGTGTTTCAATTAATACAGCTGTTTGAATTGTCATATGTAGACAACCTAAAATTCTAGCTCCTTTAAGAGGAGACTTGCCCTTGTATTCTTTTCTTAATGCCATAAGGCCAGGCATTTCTGTTTCAGCAAGGGAAATTTCCTTTCTCCCAAATTCTGCTTGTGATATATCCTTAACTTTATAATCTTCCATGATTGTTCCTTATATGATTGTAATTTCGTACTTTTCTAGCAATAATATTCTAAATAATCAACTCATCATTATGTCTTTGGAAAAATAATTTCAACATTAGCTCCTTTTTGGCTAATATTATTAGATGCTCTGATAGTTCCGCCATGAAGTTCAACAAGATTTTTTACAATATTTAATCCAAGCCCAGAATGTTGACCAAATGTTTCTGGTCTATTACTATAAAATCTATTAAAAATTTTACTAGTATTGCTCTCTTTAAAACCTCTACCTTGATCAATTACCTTAAGAGCTATATTTTTTCCTTTACTATTTTGTATCTGAACTAATACTTTTTTATTATCTTCACTAAAAGAGATCGAATTATCTAATAAATTTGCAATAATTTGTTCTATTCTATTTTCTATACCAAGTATAAAATAATTTTCCGAATTATTTTCATCAATAAATTCTACTTTGATCCCTCTCTTAGCTTCATAAATACTATTAAAATCTTCAACAACTGATTTGACAATTTTATGAAGATCGATCTTCTTCATTTTTTCTTTACTTAATGCAACTTCATCTTTTAGCATTTGAGAATAATCAGTTATTAATCTCTCAATCCTTTGGACATCATGATTTAAAATATTAAGTAATTTATTTCTTTGTTCTTTATCATTATTTTCACTTAAAATCTCTGAGGCACTTTTCAAAGAAGCCAATGGATTTCTTATTTCATGAACTAAGTCTGTTGAAAAATTTTCAGCAGTGTTTATTCTTTTTTGTAACTCATTAGTCATATCGTCTAAGGACTCTGAAAGTGTTCCAATTTCATCATCTCTATTTTTAAGATTTTCTATATTCGTTTCCTTTTTACTTTTGTCTTTTATTATTTTTGTATAAATAACAAGATTCTTAATAGGTTTTAAAAAATACCTATTAAGAACTATTGAAAAAATTAAAATAACTAGCACAACTACTATCGCTGTTCTTATAATAAAGCTTTTTCTTTCATCTATAGCAGCCCTTATATCATTAGCATTTTCACTTATAACTAAAAACCCAATATTTTTTCCGTTGATATTAACATTTTTAATTGTTGTTAATAAAAACTGATTATAATTTTCTTGAGTAAAAGAATAAGTTTTTCCAAAATCTTTAGAATTAGAATATTTTTGTAAAATATTATTAAATAAGATTATTTTATCTTTTTTAACTTTTTTTTTTATACTTGTTTCCATTGTTTTTTCCTTATTTAAAACTTCTAATTCTATAACATCTAATCTTTGTGAAAAAGATCTAGGATCTAAATCTAGTGTATCCGTATCCCCAACTAAATTAAATTCACTATCAAATAGAATGACTCTATCTAAATTTTGAAACAAAAATCTTGTTGAAAATAAAAATTTTCTTATATCATCATTATTAAACTCAATTTTAAGCCTCTGAATATGATCAATAGTATTATTGATTATTTGTATATGATTTCTCGTTTTTTTATTTATTAAATTAGGCTGCACACTTTTTAAATATATAATTGTAAATGTTCCTATAATTATAAAAATTACTAAATTAATGAATAAAAATTTTTTTAATATTGATAAATTTTTTATTAAAAGGTTGAACATTAACTAACATTCCATCTATATCCACTTCCATATCTTGTCTCTATTGCGGAAAAATTTATATCAACTTTTTTAAATTTTTTTCTTATTCTTTTTACATGGCTATCTATAGTTCTATCCTCAATATCAGTATCTTCTCTATAAGCAATATCCATAAGTTGTGATCTTTCTTTAATGATTCCTGGCCTTTTTGCTAATTCTTTAACTATTAAAAACTCTGTAGTTGTTAGTTTATCTGGAAGTTGTTTTCCATCCCACTCACACTCTAGCTGTGATGGATCTAATTTTAATTTACCATGAATTATGATATTTTTTGATTCTTCTATATTGCTAATATTTTTTTTTCTTAGCTGAACTCGAATTCTTTCAATTAAAACTTTTATTGAAAAACCACCAGACTTTTTAACAAAATCATCTGCGCCTAATTTTAATCCTAATAATTCATCAATTTCATCATCCTTAGATGTTAAAAAAATTACTGGTAAAGAAGTTTTTTTTCTTAATTTCTTTAAAAGCTCTTCTCCATCCATTTTTGGCATTTTAATATCAATTACAGCTAAATCTGGAGGAGTTCTGGTTAACCCAATTAATGCACTTTCTCCATCTAAATAAGTTTGAACTTTAAAACCTTCTTTTTCAAGTGCTATACTAATACTTGTGAGTATATTTCTATCATCATCTATTAGCGCTATTATTTCTTTATGCATAGAATACTTTAAAAATACTAAATTGTTCTAATTTGGGCAATCAGTTTAGTTAGTGAAGTATGCCCCAATTATCACCAATATTTACATCTACAATTAGCGGAGTTGAAAACGTATGTAAATCACTTTCTGTAACGCTTGTCATTTCATCCTTAATAATTTTAGAAGCTGTTTTTACCTGACTATTTGGAACTTCAAAAATCAATTCATCATGTATCTGTAATAAAATCTTTGTATTAATATTTTTTAAACTTCTAAGTTTTTTATCCAATCTAATCATTGCTAACCTCATTATCTCTGATGCAGAACCTTGGATAGGTGCGTTAATTGCAGCTCTTTCTTGAAAATTTCTAACATTAAAATTTTTATCATTAATACCTGTAAAATAAGATCGTCTTCCGAAAACATTATTAACATAACCACTTTTTCTACAAAACTTTATTGTATCGTTCATATAAGTTTTTATTTCTGGAAATTTTAAAAAATATGATTTTAAAAATTGCTCTGCTTCGTTATTTGATACATTAATTTGTTTTGCTAATCCATATTGTGAAATACCATAAATTATTCCAAAATTAATCGCTTTTGCTTTCCTTCTCATATTTTTATCAATTTTTTTTATATCAATATTAAATACTTGACTGGCTGTTAAAGCGTGAATGTCTTCATTATTTTTAAAAGCTTTTTTAAGTTCTTTTACATCCGCTAGATCCGCAAGAATCCTCATCTCAATTTGATTATAATCTGCAGAAATTAAAGTAAATCCCTTTTCTGCTATAAAAGCTTTTCTAATATCTTTTCCATCTTCTGATTTGATTGGAATATTTTGTAAATTTGGATCACTCGAGGCTAATCTACCAGTGGTAGTGGCAGCTAGTAAAAATGAGGTATGAACTCTTTTTGTATTAGGATTTGTATGTTCTGGTAAAGTGTCCGAATAAGTATTCTTAAGTTTAGATACTTGTCTCCAATCTAAAACTAATTTAGGAAAGTCATGTCCTTTAAAAGCTAAATCTTCTAGAACACTCGCACTTGTTGCAAAACTACCCTTTTTAGTTTTTTTTAATACAGCAATTTTTAGTTCATTATACATTATTTCACCTAATTGTTTGGGTGAAGCGATATTAAATTCTTTCTTCGAAATTTTAAAAATTTCTTTTTCTAGGTTAACAATCTTTTTCTCAAATTTTTTAGATAATACTTCTAAAAATTGATTATCAATTTTTATTCCTTCTATTTCCATAAAAGCTAATATACTAATTAAAGGTTTTTCAAAGATTTCATAGATATTGATTAAATTTTCTTCTTTCAGATTTTTTTTAAAAATTTTATATAATCTATAAGTAATATCTGCATCCTCAGCTGCATATTCCATAGCTTTAATTAACTCAACATCTCTAAAATTTATTTCTTTTTTTCCAGTTCCTACTATTTCTTTAAATGAGATTGTTTTATGGCCTAGGTGGATTTCTGACAATATATCCATATTATGACGATTTTTTCCAGCATCAAGTACATAGGACATTAACATGGTATCTTCCATAGAAGACATTATTATTCCATTTTTGTACAAAACTATAAAATCAAATTTAATATTTTGTCCAATCTTTTTTATGCTTTCATCTTGAAGTATTGGTTTTAATTTTTTTAAAACAATTTTTTTATTAAGACATTCTTTAGAATTATGTCCAATTGGAATATAACAAGCTTTTCCAATTTTTGTGCTCAAAGAAATACCTAATAAATCTGCTTGATGAGCATCTAATGAACTAGTTTCAGTATCTATAACCAGTTCTCCTGTTTCTTCCGCTTCTTTAATCCAATCGTCAATTTCTTTTTCATGAGTAATTAGATAATAGTTCTTCTTACTAATCGTTAATTTTTTTTCTTTAATTTGATTAGTTTTTGTAGATTCAAAAGTAGGTTCGCCGTATACAGAAATAGCAGAACTTAATAGTCTGTTAAATTCCATTTCTCTCAAAAATTTATATAATTTTTCTTTATTTATATCTTTTAATTGAAAGTTTTTTAGATCCTCTTCCACTGGAGTATCTTTTTTTAATGTAACCAATTTTTTACTAATTACTGCTTTATCTTTATTTTCTATAAGTGTTTCTCTTCTTTTGTTTTGTTTAATTTCATGAGCTTTATTTAGTAATTTTTCCAAGCTACCATATTTATTTATTAGCTCAGCAGCAGTTTTAACTCCTATGCCAGGTACTCCTGGAACATTATCACTAGCATCACCTGCTAAGGATTGCACATCAATAACTTTTTCAGCCTCTACTCCAAACTTATTAATTATATCTTCTTTAGTAATAAATTTATTTTTCATTGGATCAAATATACGGACATTCTTTTTATAAAGTTGCATTAAATCTTTATCTGAAGAAACAATTGTAACTTTTGCTCCTTCAGCTAAAATTTGTTCTACATAAGTTGCTATTAAATCATCTGCTTCATAATTTGGTAAATCAACAGAAGGTAAATTAAATGCTATTACAGATTTTCTAATATATTCAAATTGAGGAATTAAATCATCAGGCGGTTCAGATCTATTTGATTTATAATCTGAGAAAATTTGATTTCTAAATGTTTTTCTTGCTGCGTCAAAAATTACAGCAAAATGAGTTGGTTTTTGTAAATTTTCATTTGATTTTGAGTCTTCTAATAACTTAAACAGCATACTACAAAAACCACTAACAGCACCTGTAGGAAGACCATCACTTTTTCTAGAAAGAGGTGGTAAAGCATAGTAAGCTCTAAAAATATATCCTGAACCATCAATCAAATAAAAATGATCTGTTTTTTTAATTTTATTCATTAAATAATGTTATCTTAATTAATAGAATTGTTATAAATGTATAATTTCTCATGAATAAAAAAAATGTACTTTCGGTCACAAATTTAAATAAAATTTATTCTAGCAAAAAATCAAATTCAATAAATGCAATAAATAACTTAAACTTAGACGTGAAAGAAGGAGAAATATTTGGTTTGTTAGGGCCAAATGGGGCTGGCAAAACAACTTTCTTAAATATTCTAGCAGGAACAGTTAATAAGACTTCAGGAAGTGTTGTTGTTTGGGGTTTTGATTTGGATAAAAATCCCCGCCAAGTTAGAGCATCAATAGGTGTGGTTCCTCAAGAGGTAAATTTAGATCCTTTTTTTAGCCCAAAAAAACTTCTAGAGCTCCAGGCTGGCTTATATGGAGTAAAAAAAAAGGATAGAATAACTGAAACTATTTTAAAACTTGTTTCGTTAGAAAAACAGGCTAATAGCTATGCAAGGAGTTTATCTGGAGGTATGAAAAGAAGATTGCTTGTTGCAAAAGCACTAGTTCATCAACCACCAATATTATTTTTGGACGAACCTACTGCTGGAGTTGATGTTGAGCTCAGAAAAAATCTATGGGAAAATGTAAAAATATTGAATAGACAAGGCGTTACTATTATTCTTACTACTCACTATCTTGAGGAAGCTGAAGAAATGTGTGATAGAATAGGAATTTTAAATAAAGGTAATCTTGTAGCTTTGGATAGTACAAAAAATCTTTTAAGTAGAATTAAAACTAAAAAAGTTAAATTTATTACAGACCAAAGAATATCCATTAAAGGTGATATTTTAAAATTTGTAAAAATATTATCAAACTCAGAAAATGAAACTTTTATTTCTTATGAAAAAAGTAAAGTAAATATAGATGATTTAATAAATATTATTAAAAAAGATGGTATTAAAATTAAGGATATATCTACTGATGATGGTGATTTAGAGGATGTTTTTCTTCGTTTAACAAAAAACTAGATTATTATTTTAATTAATAGTAGATTTATTGAAAATGGAACTTGTAAAAATAATTGAAAATAAAAAAATCTTAAGATTTTTGATAATAGCTTTCTTGGGTTCAATAGCATTAGCAATCTCATCAAAAATAAAAATACCTTTTTACCCAGTGCCTATGACTATGCAAACTTTTGTAGTTCTATTTTTAGGAATTTCTTTTGGATATAAAATTGGACTTGCATCTGTAAGTTTGTATCTTTTTGAAGGAATAATTGGATTACCAGTTTTTTCTAATTCTCCAGAAAAAGGAGTAGGTTTAGTATATTTTATGGGTCCTACTATGGGATATTTAATTGGATTTCTTTTAGCAGTTTTTTTTGCAGGTTATCTCAATTTTAAAAGTAACTACCTTACAATATTCATAAAATTAATTTTTTCAGTTTCTGTAATTTATATACTAGGATTGTTATGGCTTGGCTCTCTAATAGGTTGGGACAAACCAATATTTGAGTTAGGAGCAAAACCATTTCTTCTAGCTGAATTATTTAAAATCTCTTTGTTGACATTAATAACAAAAAAGATTGTTGGTTTGAGAAAGTTTATTTAGGCGATCTTTTAGATAGTATTCTTTGTAAAGTTCTTCTATGCATCTTAAGTCTTCTGGCAGTTTCTGAAACATTCCTATTGCATAGTTCAAATACTCTATGAATATGTTCCCATTTGACTCTGTCTGCTGACATTGGATTTTCAGGTGGTTGTGCCTTCTTCTTTGGATCTGCTAGCAGTGCTTTTTCTACATCATCAGCGTCCGCTGGCTTTGCCAAATAATCAATTGCACCTTCTTTAATTGCAGCAACAGCAGTTGGAATATTTCCATACCCAGTAAGCATAATTAATCTACATTTTATTTTTAAATTTTGTATCTCTCTTGCAACCTCAAGGCCATTTCCATCAGATAGCCTTAAATCTACTACAGCAAAAGCTGGTTTTTTTAAATTTGCGAGTTCTATACCTTTTTTTACACCCTCTGCTTGAGTTACTGAAAAACCTTTTTTTTCCATAGCTCTAGCTAGTCTTTCTCTAAAAGGATTATCATCATCTACGATCAATAAAGATTTATCCTCAAAATTGCTTAATTTATTTGCATTATTTGTATTTGTTTCAACCATAGTTATTCACATATAGGTATGCTTTTTTTAAATTCAACAGGCTATTATTTACTTTACATTAATTGCATTTTTGATTAATTCCGGATTATAAAGGTTTTTATAAAGCAAAACTTTTTTTATTAAATTTTTTTTGGGGGCATTTAATATGCAAAAATTTAAAACAGTTGATGATGTAGTAAATCAACTGAAACCAGAGAAGCCAGTATACTGTATTAGAAAAAAATCAATACAGATAGCATCAAAAAGATTTCAAAAAAAATTTCCAGGAGACATTTTGTATGCTGTTAAAACTAATCCTCTTCCAGAAGTATTAAAGGTTATTATAGACAGTGGAATTAAAAATTTTGATGTCGCTTCTATCAAAGAAATAGAGGAGATAAAAAAAGTTAGCCCTAGTGCAAAATGCTCTTATATGCATACAGTAAAAAGTAGAGAAAGTATCAAAGAAGCCTACTTTAAATATGGAGTAAAAACTTTTTCATTAGATACAAAAGATGAACTTATCAAAATTATTAATACAACAAACCGAGCAAAAGATTTAGAGCTTTTTGTAAGAGTATCTGTATCAAATGAGCATGCAGAAATAGATTTATCAAAAAAATTTGGAGCTATAGCTTCAGAGGCTACTGGTTTATATAGATTAGCAAATCAATACTCAAAAAAAATTGGTTTAAGTTTCCACGTTGGATCTCAATGTATGCATCCTATATCATATACAAAAGGAATTGAAGAGGTTGGTAATATTATAAAAAAAACAAAAATTATTCCTGATTATATTAATATTGGTGGTGGATTTCCTACTATATATCCAGACTTAATACCTCAATCTCTAGATAATTATTTTAATGAAATTAAAAAAGCACTAAAAAATCTCAAGCTACAAAAACTTCCAAAAATTATTTGTGAACCAGGAAGAGCTATAGTTGCAGAAAGTGGCTCATCAATAGTCAGAGTAAACTTAAGAAAAAAACAAAAACTTTATATTAATGATGGTACTTATGGAACCTTATTCGATGCAGGAACACCTAATATAGTTTTTCCTTCACGTTTAATTAAAAATGGAAAAATGAATTCAAAAAAAATGACAGCTTTTGATTTCTATGGTCCAACTTGTGATAGCATGGACTATATGAAAGGTCCTTTTATCCTTCCAAATAATATTAAAGAAAATGACTATATTGAATTAGGACAACTTGGTGCTTATGGTTTAACTTTTAGAACTCAATTCAATGGATTTTACTCAAATGAAATTTATGAAGTTGAAGACGATCCTATACTTACTATGTATGATAAAGATATTAACAAGAAGATACTTGTTGCTTAATGTCTAATAAAAAAAGTTTAGGTCATAATAGTAAAAAAGATTTCTTATCAAAACCAATACAACATATTGATATTACCTCATTTGACTCAAGAAAAATAATTTCTTCAATGGAAAAAATGTCGTTTGTTTCGAGAGAAATAGCTAATGCATCAAATATTTTTAATGAGATGATACAAGACAAAGACTGTACAATTTTTTTAACTCTAGCAGGGTCAACTTCAGCTGCTGGATGTATGAATATTTATAAAGATTTAGTTAAATATAATATGGTTGATGCGATAGTTGCTACAGGAGCATCAATAATTGATATGGATTTTTTCGAGGCTTTAGGTTTTAAACATTATCAAGGGTCTCAATTCCAAAATGATGCTGAATTAAGAAACAATTATATTGATAGAATTTATGATACCTACATCGATGAAAATGAGCTTCAAATGTGCGATAAAACTATTGGAGAAATTGCAGATCAGTTACAGCCTAGAAGTTATACATCTAGAGAATTTATTAGAGAGATTGGTAAATATCTTAAAACAAACTCCAAAAAAAAAGACTCGTTAATAGAAGTTGCTTATGACAATAACGTTCCAATTTTTTGTCCAGCATTTACAGATTCAAGTGCAGGATTCGGACTTGTTATGCACCAAGAAAGAAATCCTACAAAGCATATAACAATTGACTCAATTAGAGAGTTTAGAGAATTAACTGAAATAAAAATAAAATCTAAAGGATCAGGTTTATTTATGATTGGTGGTGGTGTACCAAAAAATTTTATACAAGATACTGTTATTTGTGCTGAACTTCTTGGTAAAGATGTAGATATGCATAAATATGCCATTCAAATAACTGTTGCAGATACTAGAGACGGAGGTTGTAGTAGCTCAACATTAAAAGAAGCAAGTTCATGGGGTAAAGTAGATACTACAAAAGAACAGATGGTATTTGCTGAGGCTACAAGTGTTTTGCCATTAATAGCAAGCGATGCCTACCATAAAGGTGGGTGGAAGAATAGAGAGAGAAAAAATTTCACAAAAATTTTTAAATAAATTTAAATATTTAAAGTATGAATTATCTTTCAAACAAAAATGGCTTTTTAGGTATTGATAATAAATTTAATTTTAAGGAAAAAGTAGTTATCGTTCCATTTGGTCTAGAAAAAACAGTAAGTTACGGTGGTGGAACTAGGAACGGTCCTAAAGAAATAATAAAGGCCTCTCATCAAGTTGAACTATATGATGAAGAACTAAATTGTGAGCCATATAAAAAAATAGGTATAAAAACTTTAAAACCATTTAAGATTGATAAAAATATAAAAAAAGCATTAAATAAAATGTCTAAAATTAATGAAGAAATTCTAGATAAAAAACTTTTTCCAATGACTTTGGGTGGAGAACATTCGATTACACCTGGATGTATTGCTCCATTTGTAAAAAAATACAAAGATATTTGTCTTCTACACTTTGATGCTCATGCAGATTTGCGTGAAAGCTATAATGGAGAGAAGTTTTCTCACGCTTCAGCTATTAAAAGATGTTTAGATTATCCAAATGTTTCTATAATTTCTTTTGGGATAAGAAATATCTCACAAAGTGAAATTCCAATTTTAAGGAAAAATTCTTCAAGAATTAATATATTTTGGGCAAAAGATAAAAGTAGATGGGATTTAAATAAATTCAAAAGATTAATAAAAAATAAAACTGTATATCTAACTTTCGATGTTGACGGATTAGACTCAAGTATTATGCCTGCAACAGGAACTCCTGAACCCGGTGGATTATTATGGGATGAAACATTAAATATCATAAAAATTGCAGCAAAAAATTCTAAAATTGTGGGTGCAGATATAAATGAACTTTCACCAATAAAGGGATTTAATTCATACAACTTTCTTGTAGCTAAATTGACTTATAAAATTTTGGCGTATAAATTTTTTTACTAAGCTTTAACAACTTTTAGAGTACCTAAGAGTAATCTGAATGGTAGCAACATTATCAAAGCTACAAATATTTTAACCAGTAAATCTCCTAAAGATAAAGTCACCCATGGTATTCCTGTTCCATAAAATGAAATGGAGAAGAATAAAAAAGTATCAATAGTTGAACCAATTAATGATGATGCAAGAGGTGCGATAAACCATTTTTTTTGTCTTAATTGGTCAAAAATTTGTACATCAAGTAACTGAGCAACTATGAAAGCTGTTCCTGATCCTATTGCAATTCTTACAGATATAAGATCTGCAAAATTTGTTGAAAATATCAAAGTAAATAAAATTCCAATTGTAAATCCTATATAAACTATCTTTCTAGCAACTAATTTTCCAAAAGATCTATTTGCTAAATCAGTTATTAAAAAAGCAATCGGATAGCTAAAAGCTCCATATGTAAGAATTTCTTCAAGTCCATAATATTTTATAGGAAACTGAACAAGATAATTAGATACTAAAACAACTATTCCCATCAAAAATGAGAGGGTAATAAATATTTTGTTCATTATGCAGATTTGCTTACTAATGATTTTTTTAATTTTTTTAATCTTGGAGATAAATTTTTATTTTTTACAGATTTCAAAAATTGGTCAAAACTTCCCATTTTATCAACTGATCTTACAGCTGCATTAGACACATTGATTTTAAAATTTCTCTTTAAAATTTCACTTTTAAACTTTACTTTTTTCAAGTTAGGCAAAAATCTTCTTTTTGATTTGTTGTTAGCATGACTTACCTTATGACCTTTTAGAGGAATTTTTCCAGTTAATTCACATTTTTTTGACATAATATTTAAGTGACTATATAGGTCGTGATATCGATCACGTCAAGGTTAATAGAGCTAATTAAGTATTTTTATTACCTACAATATCTTTAAAATTATTAACTCCATCATTTATTAATAATTCTCTAAGTTCTTTTTTTATTTTACTAACAATATCTGGCCCTTGGAAAACCATACCGGTATATAACTGAAGGTAATTTGCACCAGCCAAAAATTTATCATATGCACTTTTACCAGAATCTACACCTCCCACCCCAATAATATAAATCTTTCCTTTTAATAAATTATAAAATTTACTTATTAACAAATTGGATTTTTTTTCTAATGGTTTTCCAGATAATCCACCTTTTTGATATTTAGATTCACTTTTTAAATTTTCTCTACCAGAATCTGTACTATTAGAAATAATAATTGCTTGAACTTTATACTTTATTAATATTTCACTAATTTGATATACTTGCTCATCTAAAATATCTGGAGAAATTTTAACAACAATAGGAATATTTGTTTTTAAATTTTTTTTTTCTTTTTCCATTACACTCAATAATTCATCAAATTTATTTTGATTATGAAAATCTCTTAAATCTTTAGTATTAGGAGATGAAATATTAATTGTTATGTAATCAGCTAAATTATGAAACATTTTTAAACCTTCAACATAATCATTTAATCTATCTTTAGTATCAGCATTAGGACCAATATTTACTCCTAACAAACCATTCGGTATATTTGATTTAATTCTTGAACTTATGTTCTCTGCGCCTAAATTATTAAAACCAAGTCTGTTTATTAATGCTTGATCTTCAACTAATCTAAATATTCTTGGTTTTGGATTTCCATATTGTTTTTTAGGCGTAATAGTTCCAACTTCAACAAAACCAAAACCTAGTTTGAAAAGTGAATTATAAACTTCTGCATTTTTATCAAAACCTGCGGCAATACCTATTGGGTTATTTAGTTTTTTTCTAAATAAGGTTGATTGAAACATGGTATCATTCTCATTCTTGTCAAAAACATTAGATACTAAATTTAGTTTTAAAGATTTAATCGCCAAATTATGTGCTATTTCTGGATCAATTTTAAAGATTAAAGATCTAAATTTTGAAAACATTATTTTATTTTATCTTCTATCAATTTTTTTGTTTCATTAACTCCAAAAAAACTAATAAAAAAACCCATTCTAGGACCATTTTCGTCTCCAAAGACAACTTCATAAATTAATTTAAACCAATCTCTAAGATTTTCTGAATAGCCATTTTCTTTTCCTGTAGAATAAATTAATGTCTGTATGTCCTCAGGTTTCATTTTATCATTACATTGATTCAATGTTTGAATTAAGGCTTTAAGTGCAGTTTTTTCTTTATCATTAGGTTTTTTATATTTTTTTTTTAATCTAATAACATCATTAAAATATTTAATTGCATACCCAATTAAATTATCAAAAATTGGATAATTTGCTTCTAAAATATCTTTTTTATATTTTTTTACGAACTTCCATAAAAGTTCTTTATTATCTGCATTGCTTGTTTCTACTAAATTTAACAACATTGAAAAAGTCATTATAATCTCCTCTTTGGGTATCTCACCATTATGAACATGCCAAGCAGGATTCATTAATAACTGTAGTTCATTTTGTGTTTTCCCTTTTTCTATGAAATCTAAATACTCATCTACAGCTTTAGGAACAATATCATTATAAAGTTTTTTAGCTCTTTTTGGATTCTGATACATATATAAAGATAGACTTTCGGGCGATGCATATTCAAGCCACTGGTCAATAGTAATTCCATTTCCTTTAGATTTAGAAATTTTTTCACCTTTTTCATCTAAAAAAAGTTCATAAGCAAATCCTGATGGGCTATTTTTTCCTAATAATTTAATTATCTTTGAAGATAGAATGGCACTTTCGATTAAATCTTTACCATACATTTCAAAGTCTACATCTAAAGCATACCACCTCATTGCCCAATCTACTTTCCATTGTAATTTACAATTTCCATCTAAAATACTTGCCTCTAATTTTTTTCCGTTATTATCGAATATTATTTTGGATTTATCTTTTTGAATCTCTAATATTGGAATTTCTAAAACTATTCCAGTTTCTGGGCAAATAGGTAAAAATGGACTGTAAGTCTTTTGACGTTCCTTACCTAATGTTGGAAGAATTATATCCATTATTTCTTTATACTTTTCAAATATTATTTGTAATGTAGGATTAAAAAAACCTGATTTATAAAGTGATGTCGAGCTCTTAAAATTATATTTAAATTTAAATCTATCTAAAAAAATTTTTAACATTTCATTATTGTGCTCTCCAAAACTATTAAATTTGTTAAAAGGATCTGGAACCTGCGTTAATGGCTTGTGTAAATTTTTTTTTAAAACCTCTTTGTTTGGAACATTATCAGGTATTTTTCTTAAACCATCCATATCATCTGAAAACGTTATAATTTCTTTTGGTAGATCTGTAAGTTGATTCAAAGCATTAACCATCATGGAAGTTCTTGCAACTTCACCAAATGTACCTATGTGAGGTAAACCGCTAGGACCATAACCAGTTTGTAATATGATTTTTCCTTTTTTTTCAATTGAGCTTCTTCTTTCCCTTAATAATTTTTTTGCCTCAACAAATGGCCAAGCACTGGTTTTATCTAAATTAGTTTTTTCAATCACAAGCTATAATAACAAAAATATCTTATATTTGGCGTTTTTATTAATTCTTATAGAGTTGAAATTTATTTACCATAAAATAATGTTCTTTCAAAATGTCCAATTATAAAACTGTTTTTTTTACCCTAGGGATTTTGCAAATTATACTTGGTGTATCTATGTCAATCCCAATTATAATTCAAATAATCTATAGTGAGCTAGATTCTTCATTTTTAGGTGCAGGTATAATTACAATAATATTTGGTGTATTATTTTTTTTATCAAATCTTGGACATGATAAAAAATTAAATTTACAACAGGCTTTTTTATTAACTGCACTTTCATGGTTAAGTATTGCTATTTTTGGTTCTTTACCTTTTATCTTTTCAAGTCTTCAATTAAATGTAACTGACGCTTTTTTTGAAAGTATGTCAGGTATAACCACAACAGGATCAACTATAATAACTAATCTAGAAGAATCACCTAAAGCAATCTTATTTTGGAGAGCCATATTACAATGGCTAGGTGGTATTGGTATAATAGTAATGGCTATAACTTTGATGCCTATAATGAATGTAGGTGGAATGCAGTTGTTTAAAATTTCAAGTAATGATTCTTCGGAAAAAATATTGCCTAAGTCAAAAGAGATCGCTTTAAGATTGATCGTCATTTATTCAATTTTAACTTTATTTTGCACTATTACATACAAAAGTTTTGGTATGAATTTTTTTGATAGCATAACACATTCTATGACAACTATTGCTACAGGAGGTTTTTCAAATTATAACGAGTCAATTGGTTATTTTAATAATGCTAAAATTGAGATTGCTTCAATATTTTTTATTATATTAGGAAGTATACCTTTTATTTCGTATATTAAGTTTTTAAATGGAGATAGAAAAATATTTTTTTCTGATGTTCAAATAAAAGCATTTATTAAAATAATATTAATTTCAACTCTAATTTTATTTGTTTACTTAATCTTTCAAAATAAAGATTTATCTGAGATAAGTCTAAGATCTATATCGTTTAATGTAATTTCTATTCTAACTGGAACTGGTTATGTTACAAAAGAATTTGACAATTGGGGAAGCTTTCCTTTAATCTTTTTCCTAATATTAATGTTTATTGGTGGATGCGCAGGATCTACAGCTTGCGGAGTAAAGATTTTTAGAATTCAAATTTTATATCTTTTTTTAGTCAATCAATTAAAAAAGATTATTTATCCAAGAGGTATATTTATAGTTAAATATGATAATAATAATGTTGATGATAAATTTATGGCATCTATAATTTCTTTTATTTATCTTTATATAATTATTTTTTTTTTAATAACCGCTTTATTATCTATTAGTGGATTAGATTTTATCACTGCAATCTCTGGAGCTGCAACTTCAATTTCAAATGTAGGCCCTGGACTTGGTCCATTAATAGGGCCAAATGGTAATTTTGCTCTTTTACCAGATATAGCTAAATGGATATTGAGTCTTGGTATGATTTTAGGTAGATTGGAATTGTTTGCAATATTAGTTTTATTTCTACCTTCTTTTTGGAGAAATTAATTATGCTTAAATTAAAAGAACAATCCCTAACTGAAACATTCTCAGTTTATTTTGATAGAAGAATGATTAGGATTCTTCTTCTTGGTGCAATCTCTGGCTTCCCGTGGGTTCTAATAGGGAGTAGCTTAAGTCTGTGGTTGAAAGAAGAAGGTTTAAGTAGGTCTACAATTGGATGGGCAGGATTAATATTTGGAGTTTATGCTTTTAATTATTTATGGGCGCCACTAATTGATAGACTTCAAATTCCATATTTAACTAAAAAATTAGGACACAGAAGAGGTTGGATAGTATTGATGCAAATTGCAATATTACTTTGTTTAGTAATTTGGAGTTTAATAAATCCAACAGAGAATTTAGCACTATTAATTTCGATTGGTTTAATCATTGCAATAGCTTCGGCAACTCAAGATATAACTGTAGATGCTTTGAGAATTGAACAAATTGGAGAAAATGAAGGTAAATCTATGGCTGCAGGAGCCGCAATGGCAGTAGTTGGTTGGTGGAGTGGATATAAATTAGGTGGTGTAATTGCGTTATTTACTGCTGAACACTTTCAAAATTTAGGCATTGAAGATTACTGGCAATCAACATTTTTGATTTTGGGAATTGTAGTAATTTTAATGAATATTGGTTTGATGTTTGTACATGAAACAATTACAGATATGAGGAAAACTAAACAAAAAGAAACCGATAAGTTAATCCAAAATAAACTTGGTTCACAAAATATAATCACTAAAATTATCGCCTGGGTTTCTGGTACTGTTGGTGGTCCAGTTGTAAGTTTTTTTAAAAAAAATGGATTTTCTATTGCAATAGGTATTTTAGGATTTGTTTTTCTATTTAAAATAGGTGAAGCATTCCTTGGTCGTATGTCGATAGTTTTTTATAAAGAAATTGGATTCTCCAAAAGTGATATTGCAATTTACTCAAAAACATTAGGTTGGATAACTACAGTTATTTTCACACTTCTTGGAGGACTTTTTGTAATTAGATCTGGTGTTTTAAAGGCAATGTTTTTTGCTGGGATATTGATGGCTTCAACTAATTTATTGTTTACCGCTTTAGCATGGAGTGGAAAGTCAGAATTATTATTTGCAGTTGCAGTTATTTTTGATGATATAGCCGCAGCTTTTGCAACTGTCGCTTTTGTCGCTTTTATCTCACTACTAGTGGACAGAACGTATACTGCTACTCAATATGCACTTCTAGCATCAATTGGAACAGCGGGAAGAACTACATTAGCATCATCATCTGGGGCACTAGTTGATTGGTTAAATGGAGATTGGGGTACATTCTTCATTCTAACTGCAATTATGGTTATCCCCTCATTGATCTGTTTATGGTTTATAAAAGATAAATTAAAATTTAGTGAAAAATAATTTTTTTTTTAAAAGTCAATTTTCAAATATTTATAAAAGACCTTCTAGACAATCAGAGGTTAGCTCTCAGATTCTTTATGGAGAAAAATTTAAAATTTTATCAAAGAACAAAAAATGGATAAAAATTAAGACATCTTTTGATAATTATATCGGATATATAAAAAATGCAAAATATAAAACAAGCCACAAATCAAGTCACAAAGTATATATTCTAAAAGCAAGTATCTATAACAAGCCAAATAAAAAATCAAAAAATTTTCTACCCTTTGGTTCAAAAATTTCAATCATTAAAGAAAATAAAAATTTTATAGAGTTTGAAAAAAATAAATGGTTAAGAAAAAGAGATATAAAAAATATAAATCATAAAAAAAAAATTTATAAAACTATTTAAATTATTTTTAAAAACTAAATATTTTTGGGGAGGTAAAACTTTCAATGGAATAGACTGCTCGGCTTTATTACAATTATTTTACTACTATAATAATTCCTTTTATCCAAGAGATACAAAAGACCAAATTAAATATTCAAGAAAAATTATCAAAAGAAATAAGTTTAAAAAAGGTGATATCATTTTTTGGAAAGGACATGTAGCAATTTGCCTGAATCCTAGACAATTAATTCATTCTTACGGTCCTGAAAAAAAAGTTCTAATTATGCCAATAATAAAAACAATAAAAAGAATTAAAGAAACAGCAGATCTATCTGTAAAAAAAATATCTTTTATATAATATTAATCTCTTCCAAAGTCTGGTTTATTTATATCTTGCTTTAATTGAATTATTTTTTTTCTGACTTTTTTAGTTTCTTTAAGTTTCTTTATAATAGACTTATTATTTTGAAAACTTATATCTTTTTTAAATGATCGTAAGTTATTTATAAATAAATCAATAGCTTTTAAAATATTAGATTTATTATTAAAAAATATATCTCTCCACATTATTTCATTAGAAGCAGCAATTCTTGAAAAATCTCTTAAACCTCCAGCACTAAACTTTATTAGACTGTATTTTTTTTTCTTTTCAAAATCGATCGCTGTTTTCACCAGATTATACGCTATTAGATGAGGCAAATGGCTAGTAATTGAAAAAATTACATCGTGATTTTTTGATCTCATAATTAAAACTTTAGAACCAATTTTTTTCCAAAATTTTGTTAAAATCCTAATATGTCTAATATTAGAATTATCTTCCTTAATTATAATACACCATTTATTTAAAAATAAATTTTTATCACCATACTCTGGGCCGCTAACCTCTGAGCCAGAGATAGGATGGCTAGGAGTCCAACAAATACTTTTTTTTAAATTTTTTTTTATGATTCTAGATATTTTTTCTTTTGAAGATCCAACATCTGTAATAATTGTTTTTGGCGACAAGTATTTGTTAATCTTTAGTATTATTTTTTTATATTCACTCATTGGTGTACAAAAAATAATCAAATCTTGATCTGCTATACTATTTTTTAAATCATCAATTATATTACAACGCAATTTAAGTTTTTTTATTTTTTTAATATTTGATTTGGATTTTTCATATACAGAAATATTCTTAAAAATTTTTTTTTTATTAATTGCTCTTACAATTGAAGATCCAATTAAACCACATCCAATTATCAATATATTTTTCATTTTTTTTTGAATATACTTTTCATTACTTTTAAAAATCTTATATTATCTTTAGTAGAGCCAACACTTAATCTCAATTTATTTTTTATATTATAACCTTTTTGAGTAGATCTTAAAATTATTCCTTTTGACTCCAGCTTATTATAAATATAATTAGCAGAAAATTTACATTTATCAAAATTAAGTAGAAAAAAATTTGCAGAAATTTTGTTAGTAGAAATATTTAAAGTTTCTAAAAAAATTTTTATTCTCTTAGCCCAAGTAATATTATGTTTAATAGAACGGTTTATAAAATACTTATCTTTTAAAGCTTCAATTGCAGCTCTTTGAGCAACCGAATTTATATTAAAAGGTGGTTTAATTTTATACATTTCATTGATAATTTTTTTAGCACCATATCCCCAACCAATTCTTAAGCCTGCTAGGCCGTATATTTTTGAAAATGTTCTTAGAATCATAACATTATTTTTATTCTTGAATAGATCCAAACCAGATTTATAGTCCTTATTTTTCATATATTCAAAATATGCATCATCAATAACTAATAAAATTTTTTTATTCAGTTTTTTCCTTAATTCTAATATCTCAAATTTATTTAAGTAAGTCCCTGTTGGATTATTTGGATTGGCTAGAAAAACTATTTTAGTTTTTCTACTAATCTTTTTAATTATCTGTTCAATAGAAATTTTAAAATTTTTTTCACTTGCAAATATAACCTTGGCTCCAACTATTTTAGAATAAATTCTGTACATCAAAAAACTGTACTGAGGAACAATTACTTCATCTGATGGCTTTAAGTAGAGCTGACATAATATTTGAATTATTTCGTCTGATCCTGAACCACAAATAATCTTATCAAAATCACAATTAAATTTTTTAGATATTTCCTTTCTTAAATTTTTTGATTTAGGATCAGGATATTTCGATAGACTTAAATTTTTATCGTTTAAAATTTTTTTAGCTTTTTTGCTAATTCCAAGAGCACCTTCATTGGCAGATAATTTTATCGGATTCTTAATATTTCCAATCCTTGACTTTCCAGGCCTATAAACATCTATATTTATTGGTTTAAATTTTGGAATTGTCATTTCTATAAACTTTTATTCACTTTATAAGTTAATTAATAAACTTTTATAGCAAATAATTAAATTATTAAAAAAAATTGACATATCAAATTACTTTTAGTACAAAAAAGTGCGCTGATTTAACTGAATTGCGAGCGCTTAAAAAAAACCGCTAAAAAAGTTTTTTTCTCTCAATTCAATTTAAAGCAATATTTATGAATACTAGAGAAAAATTAAAAAAACTTATTGTTAAAAAACCACTTACTCTCGATTGTGGAAAGGTTATTGATAACTATCCTATTGCATATGAGACCTATGGCAAACTTAACGAAAAAAAAGATAATGCTATATTAGCATTTCATGCTTTAACTGGAGATCAATTTGTTACAGGTATCAATCCTGTAACAAAAAAAAATGGGTGGTGGTCTTATTTAGTTGGGCCTTCAAAGGGGATAGATACAAATAAATTTTTTGTAATATGTGCTAATGTGTTAGGAGGTTGCATGGGTTCATATGGTCCTAACAGTATAGATCCAAAAACAAATAAAACATTTGGAACAAATTTCCCAGTTATTACCATCAATGATATGGTTAATGCTCAATATAATTTATTAGAATTTTTTGAAATTGAAAAATTGTTTTGTGTAGTAGGTGGATCAATGGGTGGAATGCAAGCGCTACAATTTGTTGCAAATTTTCCTGATAAAACAAAAACTGCTATTCCAATAGCATGTACTTCAAACCATTCAGCACAAAACATTGCTTTTAATGAACTTGGAAGACAATCAATAATGGCTGACACCAACTGGAAAAATGGAAATTATTCACTTTTAGATTTATCTCCTGATAAAGGTTTGGCTGTCGCTAGAATGGCAGCTCATATCACTTATCTTTCTAAAAAAGGGTTACAAGAAAAATTTGGAAGAAAACTACAGGAAAGAGATGATTTAAATTTTAGTTTTGATGCTGACTTTCAAATTGAGAGTTATTTAAGATATCAGGGTTCAATATTTGTAGATAGATTTGATGCAAATAGTTACTTGTACATTACAAGAGCTATGGATTATTTTGATCTTATAAAACAATATAAAGGAAATTTATCAAAAGCTTTTGAAAAATCTAAGACAAAATTTTTTATAATTTCGTTTACTTCAGACTGGTTATATCCAACAGCTGAGAATAAAGAAATAGTCATTGCTTTAAATGCTTCTGGTGCAGAAGTCGGATTTATAGAAATTATTAGTGACAAAGGTCATGATTCTTTTCTATTAGATGTACCAGAATTTTTAAAAGTAATTAAAAATTTTTTAGAAGCAAACTATAATAATTAATGAAAAAAGAATTTCAAATAATTGCTGAACTAATTGATAATAAAACTAGAGTTTTAGATGTTGGTTGTGGAGATGGAACTTTAATGAAATATTTAAAGGAAAAAAAAGATATTGATACACGTGGTTTAGAAATCTCAAAAAATAAAATTCAAATATGTGTTTCAAAAGGTTTGTCTGTAATTGAAGGAAACGCAGAAAAAGATTTGAAACAATTTCCAGACTCTTCTTTTAACTATGTTATTTTAAGTCAGACATTACAGGCATTTTATAATCCCGAAAAAGTTATAGATGATCTTTTAAATGTTGCAGATAAAGCAATAATTACTATTCCAAATTTTGGTTTTTGGAGAGTAAGATTAGATTTATTAATAAAAGGTAAAATGCCTATAACAAAAAATCTTCCAGAGGAATGGTACAATACTCCTAATCTACATATGTGCACAATTAAAGATTTTTTTAATTTTTGTAATAAAAAAAACATTAAATTATACAAATCATTGGCCCTTAACGATCAAAAAATCTCTGATATAAATAATAAAAATCTTGAAATAAAAAATTTATTTTCAGAATTAGGTATATTTTTATTGGAAAAATAAATGAAAACAGAAATAATTCCATGTTTAAAAGATAATTATTCTTACTTAATTATTGATGAACAAAAAAATAATGCTTGTGTTGTAGACCCAAGTGAAGCAAAGCCAATTATTAAATATTTAGATAGTAAAAAAATAGATTTAAAATTTATTTTGAATACTCACCATCATTATGATCATGTAGGAGGAAACAGTGAATTGAAAAAAAAATATAATGCTAAAGTTGTAGGTTTTAATGGTGATAAAAAACGTATTCCTGAAATTGATATATTTGTATCTGATAATGAAATTTGGAAATATGAAAATTTTGAAGCTAAAATAATGCATATTCCTGGTCATACACTTGGTCATATATGTTTTTATTTTGAAAAAGATAAAATGATTTTTTCTGGTGATACTTTATTTTCTTTAGGTTGTGGCAAAATATTCGAAGGAACTTATTTGCAAATGTTTAATTCTTTAGAAAGATTTAAAAAATTACCATTAGATACAAAAATTTTTTGTGGCCATGAATATACCCTGCAAAATTCAAAATTTTGTGTAAAATACGATCCAGATAATAATAGATTAAAAAAAAAAATAGAAAAAATTAAAGAAAACGTAAAAAATAATCTGCCTACAATACCTTCTACTATTCAAGAAGAATTAGAATGTAATATTTTTTTAAAATCAGAAAATGTAGAAACCTTTTCAAAATTGAGAGATTTAAAGGATAATTTTTAATTTATTCAACTTGACTATAATCATCCTCTGACTATATTGCTCATAATAAAATTGAGAATACAATGTCATATGCAGTTATACAAACAGGTGGAAAACAATATAAGGTTCAAGCCGGAGAAATTCTGAAAATAGAGAAACTGGAAATCTCTAAACCTGAGTCTAAAATTGAATTTAATAAAGTATTAGCATATGGAGATGACAAAAATATTGAAATAGGTTCTCCAACTATTAATGGAGCAAAAGTAGAAGCTAATTTAATTAAGAATAGCAAAAATAGAACAATACTAATTTTTAAAAAAAGACGAAGAAAAAATTCAAGAAGAAAAAATGGTCATAGACAAGAATTTTCAATGATAAGAATAAGTAAAATCTTTTCTAAAGAAGGTAAGGTACTATCTGAAGTAGAAAAAGTTACGAAACCAGTTAAAAAATTAGAGGAAAAAAAAGAGTTAAAGGGTAAATAAGTAAGGTAAATTATGGCAACAAAAAAAGCAGGTGGATCATCTAGAAACGGCCGAGATAGCGCAGGCAGAAGACTTGGAGTCAAAAAATATGGTGGACAACAAGTAATTCCTGGAAATATAATTGTTAGACAAAGAGGCACAAAAATTTTTCCTGGAGAAAATGTTGAAATGGGTAAAGATCATTCAATTTTTTCTGTAATTGAGGGTAAAGTTGAATTTAAGAAAACAAAGTCAGATAGAACATTCGTTTCAGTAAAACCCAATTAACAGTACAACTAAAAATTAGTGTTGTATTATGAAATTTCTAGATCAGGTAAAAATATATATTAAGGCAGGAAATGGAGGAAATGGATCTCCGAGCTTTAGAAGAGAAAAATTTATTGAATTTGGTGGACCTGATGGAGGTGACGGAGGAAAAGGTGGATCAATAATTCTAGTTTCTGAAAGAAATTTAAATACACTCATAGATTATAGATATCAACAACATCATAAAGCTGAAAGAGGTGGTGATGGAGCAGGAAAAAATAAGACAGGTCGAGGTGGTAAAGATTTAATCTTAAAAGTACCAACTGGTACTCAGGTTTTTGAGGAAGATAATAAAACATTAATTTATGATTTTAGAAAAGATAAAGAAAAATTTGTTGTAGCAATCGGTGGCAAAGGTGGATTGGGTAATACTAGATTTAAAAGTTCTACTAATAGAGCTCCTAGAAAATTCACAAAAGGTAAACTTGGGGAAGAATTTATAATTTGTTTACAATTAAAAACAATAGCAGATATAGGGATAATAGGTTTACCAAATGCAGGAAAGTCAAGTTTGTTAGCGGCAATTACTAGCGCAACTCCTAAAATTGCTAATTATAAATTTACTACAATTAACCCAAATCTAGGTGTGGCAACATATGATGATAAAGAGATAACTATAGCAGATATACCTGGATTGATTGAAGGAGCACATAAAGGAGTTGGATTAGGTATTAAATTTTTAAAACACATAGAAAGATGCAAAACATTATTACATTTAATTGATATAACTGGAAAAGATCTAGATATTTCATACAGACAAGTTAAAAATGAACTTAAAAACTATAGTAAAAATCTCATAAATAAAAAAGAAATAATAGTATTAAATAAGACTGATTTATTAGAAAAGAAGGAAGTTAAAAAAATTATTGAGTCTTTTTCAAAAAATAAGAAATCTGAAGTGATGATACTTTCAACAATAGAAAAAAAATCTATTTCTTCTATAAAATCTAAATTACTTAAATATGTATCTTAAAAATTCAAAAATAATAGTAATCAAAATAGGGTCTTCTTTACTTATTAATGATAAAAAAGAGATTAGAAAAAAATGGTTATTAAATTTTTCAAAAGATATCAAAGATCTTGTTAATAAAAATAAAAAAATCATAATTGTAAGCTCAGGAGCTATTGCAATGGGCTGCAAAAAACTTAATTTAAATAAAAAAAATCTTAAACTTGACAAAAGTCAAGCTGTCGCCTCTATTGGACAAATAGAACTAATGAATTTGTTTAATGAGACTTTTTTAAAAAATAAAATTAATATATCTCAAATTTTATTAACCTTAGAAGATACTGAACAAAGAAGAAGGGCTTTAAATGCTAAAAGAACTTTTGAAAACTTATTTCAATTAGAATTTGTGCCGATTGTTAATGAAAATGATAGTATCGCTACATCTGAAATAAAGTATGGAGATAATGACAGACTTGCTTCAAGAGTCGCTCAAATTTCGGGAGCTGACTCATTAATATTGTTATCAGATGTTAATGGGCTTTATACGAATAATCCAAAGATTGATAAAAAGGCTAAACTTTTAAAAGAAGTTAAAAATATAGATAAGCAAATAGAAAAAATTGCTACTAGAAGTAGCGGTTTACATGGAACTGGTGGTATGAAAACAAAAATTGAAGCAGCAAGAGTTTGTCAATTATCAGGATGTACCATGGCAATCGCAAATGGTTTACATATGAGGCCAATACAAAAAATTTTGAAAGAAAATGAATGTACATGGTTTCTTCCAAAGGTTTCTAAATTGGATGCGAGAAAAAAATGGATCATAAGTTCAATTGCTCCTAAGGGTGAATTAATAATTGATGATGGTGCAAAATTAGCACTTGCAAAAGGAAAAAGTTTATTGGCAGCTGGGATAAAAAAAGTAATAGGAAAATTTAATAAAGGTGATCATATTAAGATTATTGATAAAACAAACAAAGAATATGCTCGTGGCTTAAGTTCTTTTTCATCAGATGAAATATCAAAAATTATGGGGCATCATTCTAATGAAATAGAAAGTTTACTAGGTTATATTTCAAAATCTGAAGTAGTTCATAAAGATGATATGGTAGAGGTATAAATAGCATGAAAAATTTTATAAAAAATATTTCCCTTAATGCAAAAAAAGCAATTTCTGTAAAAATTAATACAAAAGAAAAAAATAAAGTTCTTAAAAGATATATTTATTTAATAGAAAAAAAAAGATATTTTATTTTGAAAGAAAATAAAAAAGATATAAAATTTGCAAAAAGAAAAAAATTAAAGGAAAATTTTATAGAAAGATTATCTTTAAATCATAAAAAGTTAAATTCCATAACAAAAACTATTAAGAATATTATTCGTTTAAAAGACCCTGTTGATAATATTTTAGATCAGTGGAAAAGACCAAATGGCCTAATTATTAAAAGAGTATCAATACCAATTGGAATAATAGGAGTTATTTATGAAAGTAGACCAAATGTTACATCAGATGTATCAAGCTTGTGTTTTAAATCAGGAAATTGTGTAATTTTAAGAGGAGGTTCTGAGGCTCTTAATACAAATAAAATATTAGCAAAATTATTTAGAAAATCTTTAAAAGACAATAAACTTGATGCCAATTATATACAATTCATAGAAAAAAAAGATAGAAAATTAGTTGATCATATGCTCTCAAAAATGAAAGATAAAATCGACGTAATAATACCAAGAGGTGGAAAAAACTTAGTAAAAAAAGTTCAAAAATTATCTAACGTTCCTGTTATTGGTCACCTTGAAGGAATTTGTCATACATATGTAGATAAAAATGCTGACTTAGATATGGCAATTAAAATTGTATATAATGCTAAGTTAAGAAATACTAGTATCTGCGGCGCGACCGAAACAATTTTATTACATAAAAAAATAGTAAAAAAATTTTGTAACCCAATTTTAAAAAAATTGGAGGAAAATAATTGTAAAATTTATGGTGATAATTTTTTGAAAAAATTCTATAAAGGAAAAATTTATACAGCAAAGAAAAAAGATTGGTCGACAGAATATTTATCTTCTACTGTATCAGTCAAGTGTGTCGATAGTTGTAAAGATGCAATTAATCATATTAATAAATATGGAACCAGTCATACAGACTCTATAATCACAAAAAATAAAAGAACTGCTCAAGATTTTATAAAAAATGTTAAAAGTTCAATTGCTATGCATAATACTTCAACTCAATTTGCTGATGGAGGGGAATTTGGATTTGGTGGTGAAATAGGAATTTCAACTAACAATTTAGCTCCAAGAGGACCTGTAGGCCTTAATCAATTAATCTCATACAAATATGAAATCAATGGAAAGGGTCAAATTAGGAAATAATTTGAATTTAAAAAAAAAAAAAATTGGTATTTTAGGTGGAACATTTGATCCTGCACATAAAGGTCATTTAAAAATATCTGTGCATGCAAAAAAAAAATTTAAACTTGATTATATTGTCTGGGCTATAACAAAAAAAAATCCTTTTAAAAAAAAAAGTAGTAAAAGTCTAAAAGAAAGAATTAATGAAGCAAGAAAATTTATTAAATCTAAAAAATTTATTAATATTAAATATTATGAAAATAAAATAAAATCTAATAAAACTATTAATTTAATTAATTATCTAAAAAAAGATAAATCTTTAGAAATTTATTTTATTATGGGGGCAGATAACTTAATAAATTTTCACAAATGGTATAAATGGAAAATAATTTCACAAAAATGTAATATATTAGTATTTGATAGACAAGGATTTAAAGCTAAATCTCTTAAATCAATTACATTTAGAACACAAAATCAAAAAAAATTAAAATTTATAAAGTTTAAAAAAGTAAATATTTCATCTTCAAAATTAAGAAAAATTTGATAAGGTTTTGTTAATTAATGGATAAAATTTCTAATTTAAAAAGTATCATTTTAAACACTCTGGATAAGAACAAAGCTTTAGACATAGTTATAATCGACCTTGCAAATAAAAGCTCTATGGCAGATTATATGATAATTGCTAGCGGAACATCCTCAAGACATATTCAAGCATTGTCTGAACTAATTTTAGAAAAATTTATAAGTATCGGAGTTTATAATTGTAAAATTGAGGGAACAGAAAGTAATGATTGGAAATTAATTGATGGAATGGATATTATTGTACATATCTTCAATCCTGAAAAAAGAAAATTTTATGAATTAGAAAAAATATGGTCAGAATTGATACCTAAAGAAAAATTATTAATATGAAAAAAATTAACTCAATATTATTTTTATTTTTTTTTACATTTTTTTGTGAAAATTTAAAAGCAAATGAAGACAATATTTATGATAAAATTGATTTGTTTAGTGATGTTCTAAATAAAATTAATAATGAATATGTAGATGAAGTTGATCAAAGTAAAATGATGGACTCCGCTATAAACGGTGTTTTACAATCTCTAGATCCATATTCTGGATACTTATCCCCAGAAATTTTTGAAAATATGCAAACTGAAACTAGCGGAGAATTTGGTGGTTTGGGAATAGAGGTCAGTATGGAGGCTGGTGTAGTAAAAGTAATTTCTCCGATAGATAATTCACCAGCATATAAAGTTGGAGTTAAAGCAGGCGATTACATTGTAAAAATTAATAATATTCAAGTACAAGGTAAAACTTTAAGTGAAGCTGTTGATCTTATGAGAGGACCGGTCGGTACAAAAATAGAAATTACTATTAGAAGAGTTGGAGTTAAAAAGGCTTTAGTTTTTAATATTGAAAGAGAAATAATTGAAATTCAGTCAGTTAAATCGGAAATTTTAAATAACAATGTTGGTTATATAAGGTTAACATCTTTCAATGAAAATAGTAGTGATCAAATAAAAAATGAATTAAAAAAATTTAATAAAAATAATAATATAAAAGGATATATTTTTGATTTAAGAAATAATCCAGGAGGACTACTCTCTCAAGCCATAAGAATTTCTGACTATTTTTTAGAAAATGGTGAAATAGTATCCACAAAAAGTAGAAAAAGTTCAGAAAATAGAAAATGGTTTGCTAAAAAGGGAGATATCATAAAAGGTAAAGTATTAATTGTTCTAATTAATTATGGGTCTGCTTCGGCATCAGAAATTGTAGCTGGTGCATTAAAAGATCATAAAAGAGCAATTTTAGTAGGTGAAAATAGCTATGGTAAAGGTTCTGTTCAATCTATACTTCCGCTAAAAAATAGAGGAGCAATTAAATTAACTGTATCAAAATATTATCTACCTTCGGGTCAATCAATCTCAGAGGTTGGTGTTACACCAGATATATTAATAGCTGAAGAGAAAGAAAATTTTAGAATTAATACCGAAACTGACAACCAGCTAAATTTTGCTTTGAAACTTCTTAATGGCTAATAATGAAAAAAAGTTCAAAAAATTTACCTCTTAGGAGTGGTGTTGGAGTTGCATTATTAAATAAAGATAATAAAATTTTTGTAGCAAAGCGTATTGATAATCCAAAAAATTTTTGGCAAATGCCACAAGGAGGAATTAATAAAAAAGAAGATTCTTTATCGGCTGCTTTTAGAGAATTAGAGGAAGAAACTAGTATAAAAAATGTAAAACTTATTAAAGAATTAGATGGGTACTTTACTTACGAACTACCTGCTCATCTTTTAGGTAAAATATGGAAAGGAAGATTTAGAGGTCAAAAAATGAAATGGTTTTTAATGGAATTTTTAGGAAATGATGAAGAAATTAATATAAATACTAAATATCCAGAATTTTTAGAATGGAAATGGGTAGATTTAAATGAAATTAGCAATTTAGTAGTAGATTTCAAACTAGATGTTTACAAGGATATTAAACAAAAAATTAAAGAAATTTTAATTAAGTGATTTTAAAACGTCAATTTTTTGACTTGCTAAATATTTCTTTTGATCAGAATTTTCAACTTTATTTAATTCGTTTTCTGCTATTTTAATATTTTGTTCAACATTACTTTTTTCCATATCTTTAATATTTGATATCGAACTTGTTAAAATTGACAAATTATTATCTTTAAATTCAAGAATACCATCTTCAACATAAAATTTTTCTTCACCTGATTTGGAAATTAATTTTAATATACCAGGTTTTAAAAAAGAAATTATTGAAATGTGATCCTTTAAAATTCCCATTTCCCCTTCAAAAGCTGGAACTACTACTTCATTAACATCCTCTTTAGAAAGAAATGATTTTTCTGGATTTATTATTTCAATTTTAAACTCTTCACTCATTAAGCGGCATCCTTAGACATTTTTTCAGCTTTCTCTATTGCTTCTTCAATAGTTCCAACCATATAAAAGGCACCTTCGGGTAAATGGTCATACTCTCCACTACAAATGGCTGAGAAGCCTTTAATAGTTGACTCTAAATCTACCAATTTACCAGGAGAGCCAGTAAATACTTCAGCTACAAAAAAAGGTTGTGATAAAAATCTTTGAATTTTTCTAGCTCTTGCAACAGTAAGCTTATCTTCTTCTGACAATTCATCCATACCTAAAATTGCAATTATATCTTGTAAAGATTTATAAGTTTGTAAAACTTTTTGAACTTCTCTAGCCACTCTATAATGTTCATCACCAACTATTCTTGGGTCTAAAATTCTAGAAGTAGAATCTAAAGGGTCTACTGCTGGATAAATCCCAATTTCTGCTATCTGCCTAGATAAAACAGTAGTTGCATCTAAATGTGCAAAAGATGTTGCGGGCGCAGGATCTGTTAAATCATCAGCAGGAACATAAATTGCTTGCACCGAAGTTATTGAACCCTTATTTGTAGTAGTAATTCTTTCTTGAAGATTTCCCATATCTGTTGCAAGTGTTGGCTGATATCCAACTGCTGATGGAATTCTTCCTAATAAAGCAGAAACTTCAGATCCTGCTTGGGTAAATCTAAAAATATTATCTACAAAAAATAGAACGTCTTGGCCTTCTTGATCTCTAAAATATTCTGCTACTGTTAATCCAGTTAGAGCAACTCTAGCTCTAGCTCCAGGAGGTTCATTCATTTGGCCATAAACTAATGCAGCTTTAGATCCATTACCCTCTGGTTTAATAACTCCAGACTCTATCATTTCATGATAAAGATCGTTTCCTTCTCTTGTTCTTTCTCCAACACCAGCAAAAACTGAAAAACCTCCATGAGCCTTTGCAACGTTATTAATTAATTCCATTATAAGAACTGTTTTACCAACTCCTGCACCACCAAATAATCCAATTTTTCCTCCTTTGGCGTAGGGTGCCAATAAATCGATTACTTTAATACCTGTCACAAGTATTTCAGTTTCAGTTGATTGGTCGTTAAATTCAGGAGCTGAACGATGAATAGACCAGTTTTCTTTAGTTTTCACCTCACCTTTCTCATCGATTGGTTCTCCTATTACATTTATAATTCTTCCTAAAGTTTCAGGACCAACTGGTACTTGGATTGGAGCTCCAGTATCAACCACTTCATCTCCTCTTTGTAATCCCTCTGTAGCATCCATTGCAATAGTTCTTACGCTTGATTCTCCTAAATGCTGAGCTACTTCTAGAACTAGTCTATTATCTCCATTTTTACATTCTAGCGCTGTTAAAATTTCTGGTAAATCTCCTTCAAACCTTACATCTACCACTGCTCCAATAATTTGTGTAATTTTACCTTTTTTCATAATTATAAACTTTCTGCTCCTGATATAATTTCAATTAGTTCTTTAGTAATTGCTGCTTGTCTACTTCTATTATATTCTATAGTAAGTTTTTCAACCATTTCACCTGCATTACGAGTTGCATTATCCATTGCGCTCATCCTTGAACCTTGTTCACTAGCTGAATTTTCTAACATAGCTTTAAAAATCTGAGTAGAAATATTTTTAGGTAATAAATTATTTAAAATTTCATCTTCATCTGGTTCAAATTCATAATTGTCATCTGAAGAATTTTCATCTGTTTCATCAGTTTTTAAAGGAATTATTTGTTGTACTTGGGGTATTTGAGTAATAACATTTTTAAATTTATTATAAAAAATAGTACATATATCAAATTCTTTCTTTTCAAAGTTGTCAATTATTAACTTTCCTACTTTCTCTGCATCAAAATAATTAATATTTTTAGAGTCTTTAAAAGAAATTTTTTGAATGATATTATCTTCATAAATTCTCTTTAATTGATCATATCCTTTGGATCCCACAGTTATAATCTTTAAAACTTTTCCTTCACTTAAAATTTTTTCAAAATATGCTTTAGCTTTTTTGATTATATTTGTGTTAAAGCCTCCACATAAACCTCTGTCTGAAGTTAAGACTACACATAAAAATATTTTTTTTTCACCAGTTCCTGATAATAATTTTGGAGCATTTTCTTTGTCAGAAATCCCATTTGAAAGATTGAGAATTATATTATTCATTTTTTCTGAATATGGCCTGCCTTTCTCAGCATTTTCTTGGGCTCTTTTGAGTTTGGCTGCAGCCACCATTTTCATAGCCTTTGTGATCTTCTGAGTAGATTTTACGCTAACTATTCTTTTTTTTAAATCATCTAAACTTGCCATATCTACGAATTAAAGTTTTTTTTAAGGTTAGTAATTATTTCTACTAATATTTTTTCAACGTCCTCTTCTAACTTTCCAGAGTTTGAAATTGATTCTAAAATTTCAGGCTTTTCAGATGTACATCTCTCTAAAATTTTTGCTTCAAAATCCATAATATCTTTAAGTTCGACATCATCTAAATAACCTTTTACACCACAAAAAATTGATATAACTTGTTGAGCAACTGTCATTGGAGAATACTGTTTTTGTTTTAAAAGTTCAGTTAATTTAGAACCTCTATTTAAAAGTTGTTGTGTAGATGCATCTAAATCTGATCCAAATTGAGCAAATGCAGCCATTTCTCTATACTGGGCTAGTTCTAATTTCATTGATCCTGAAACTTTTTTCATTGCCTTTGTTTGTGCTGATGATCCTACCCTTGACACAGATAAACCTACATTTATTGCTGGTCTTATTCCTTGGTTAAATAATTCTGTTTCTAAAAAAATTTGTCCATCTGTAATTGATATTACATTAGTTGGAATGTAAGCTGATACATCACCTCCCTGTGTTTCTATAATGGGTAAGGCTGTTAATGATCCCCCACCATGATCATCACTTAATTTTGCTGCTCTTTCAAGTAGTCTACTATGAAGATAAAATACGTCACCAGGATAAGCTTCTCTACCTGGTGGTCTCCTTAATATTAAAGACATTTGCCTGTAAGCTACTGCCTGCTTGGATAAATCGTCATAAATGATTAACGCATGCATTCCGTTATCTCTAAAATACTCACCCATAGTACATCCAGTATAAGGTGCTAAAAATTGAAGTGGCGCAGCATCAGATGCAGTAGCTGCTACAATTGTTGTATACTCCATAGCTCCGGCTTCTTCTAAAGTTTTTTGTATTTGTCTAACTGTAGATCTTTTTTGACCAATTGCTACATATACACAATAAAGTTTTTGTTTTTCATCACCAGATTTATTTATTTTCTTTTGGTTAATAATAGCATCTATAGCAACTGCTGTTTTTCCAGTTTGCCTATCACCAATAATTAATTCACGTTGGCCTCTTCCAATTGGAACTAAACTATCTATCGATTTTAATCCTGTTTGCATTGGCTGACTTACAGATTGTCTTGGAATTATACCAGGAGCTTTTACTTCAACTCTACTTTTTTTAATTCCTTTATCTAGAGCACCTTTACCATCAATAGGATTTCCTAATCCATCTACAACTCTTCCTAATAATTCTTTTCCAACTGGTGTATCGACAATTGATCCAGTTCTTTTTACAACATCTCCTTCTTTAATATTTTTATCATCACCAAAAATAACAACTCCAACATTTTCACTTTCTAAATTTAATGCCATTCCTTTTGAACCATCTGCAAATTCAACCATTTCTCCTGCTTGAACATTATCTAGTCCATATATTCTAGCTATACCATCTCCTACAGATAGAACTTGACCAACCTCCGTTACCTCTGCTTTATCACCAAATTTTTTTATTTGTTCTTTTAATATTTTAGTTACTTCTGAAGGATTTATTTCCATTTAAGCCTCGATCATTTTATTTTGAATTTGCTGTAATTTATTTTTTATAGATGTATCAATCATTGTACTTCCTATTTTAACAATTAATCCACCAATTAAACTTGGATCATTCTTATAATTTAATTTTATTTTGGAGTTAAAATTTTTGGATAATTCTTCTTTAATATTATCTATTTCAACATTCGTTAAGCTTTTAGAAACAATCAATTCTGCTTTTATTTCACCTCTTTTTTTTGAACATGTTTCTAAAAAATTATTAAGTATTTTTTCAATATAAAAAAATCTTCTTTTTATAATTAAAAAATTTAAAAATTTTTTTAATAAATCATTTAGATTAAATTTCTCAAAAATTTGTGTAATAACTTTTATTTGGTCTAATTTTTTATTAGTAGGATCTTTAATAAATGAATTAAAATCTTTATTCTCAGATATTAATTTTAATAATGATAGACAATGCTTTTCAATCTCTTCTATAAGATTGTCTTCTTTAGCTAATTCATAGAGTGCTAAGGAATATCTATTAGCTGATGTATCAGAAAAACCTCTATTTTTACTCAATTTATATCCCTTATTATTTTTGATGGTTTCTTAAAATTTGATTTTTAATTAACATATGACTGTATTCTCTTCAAGTCACACATTATCACAAGAAGTCTTATTTTATTGATTAATTAAAGCTTATAGGGTCAACATCAACAGTTAGTTTCAATCCAATGGGGAATTTGAATTTTTTGATAACACTTCTAAGTGAATTTTGAAGTTTAGATGTTTTTTTACCTCTTACCAATAATCTCATTCTAAATTTTTTTTTAATCTATAAATTGGAGCTTCTACTGGTCCAAGAATTTCTCCTTTAATAGATTTTTTAATAAAATTCTTAAATCTAATAGACTCTCTCTCTAGTATTTTTTGGTTATTGCCAGTAATAATTAAAGCAATAAATCTCTCATATGGAGGTAAACTATTTTCTTTTCTTAAAATTAACTCTTTATTTAAAAAAATATCTGGATTCTTATCTGTAATATCTGAAATCATTTTAGTATTTAAATTATATGTTTGAAAATAAACTATAGCTGGTTTACCAGCTCTTCCAGCTCTTCCAGAAAGTTGGTGATATAATTGTAAATTTTTTTCTGCACCTCTTAAATCATATCCTTTAGTTGATAAATCAATATCTACTACAACAATACAATTTAGATTTGGAAAATGAAACCCTTTAGAAATTAATTGAGTACCTATTAAAATTTGTATTTCATTATTTATAATTTTTTCCAATATTTGTAATGAATTTTTTTTATTCATCGTATCACTAGAAAAAATAATAGACTTTTTATTTGGAAAATTTCTTTTAACCTCCTCTGAAATTCTTTCTACACCTGGGCCACAAAAAATAAAATCACAACTACCTTCTTCAATACAATTTCTTTTTAATAAAGTTTTATATCCACAATAATGGCATAATAAATTATTCTTATGTTTGTGATAAACTAAATTTATAGAACAGTTTGGACAAGAAAAACTTTTAAAACATTTTTTACATAATACGTTTGGAGAAAAACCTCTTCTATTTAAAAAAAATAAAACTTGATCCTTTTTTTCTAAATGAAAATTAACTTTATTAACTATCTCCTTTGATAACCATGATTGAGTTTCTAATTTTACATTGTTCAAATTAATTATCTCAAATTTTGGCAAAGATGCGTCTTGATATCTTTTATCTAATTTGGATAAACCATATTTGCCTTTTTTTATATTATGAAAAGTTTCAACTGAAGGAACGGCTGTTATTAAATTTATAGGAATATTTTCAAAAAATGCACGTGATATTGCCATATCTCTTGCATTATAAGTAACACCTTCATCTTGTTTATAAGATTGGTCATGTTCTTCATCAACAATTATTAATCCTAAGTTTTTAAATGGTAAAAATAATGAAGAACGTGCTCCAATCACTACCTTTATTGTTTCATCTGATATTCCACTCCAAATTATTTCTTTATTTTTTTTTGTTACTCTTGAGTGCCAAATGGCAGGTTTAAAGTTAAAAAATTCTTCAAATTTTTTTTCAAATTGACCTGTTAAACCAATTTCTGGCAAAAGAATTAACCCTTGGAAACCTTTGAAAATTAATTGTTTTAGAGCCTCAAAATAAATAATTGTTTTACCAGAACCAGTAGTTCCTTGTAAAACATGAACCCTAAATTTTTCATTTAACTTGTTCATTTTTTTTAAACAATCTTTTTGATCATTTGAAAGTTTAAATTTATTTACTTCAAAATTTATTTTAAATTTTTCATAGTTCTTTTTTGGAAGTTTTTCTATCGCATTATTACTTAATAATAGTAGCTTAAGAGCTAAGCCTTTAGGGACCATATTGTAATCTGAAAACCAATTTAAAAATTTTATTGTACTAACTTTTAAAGATGTAACGTTAAGTTTTTTGATAACTTTTTTAGTTTCAAATTTTTTATCATTTTTTTTTTTCAAATTCATTCCAGACTATCCCAGTAACTTTTGATTTTCCAAAGGGAACTACAACATAATCTCCTACTTTAAGATTTATATTAGTGTCATATGTAAAAGGATAATCAAATATATTTGGTAAAAGAATTGGTACTTTCATATTTTAATAATATGAAAATAATTTATGAGTGTATCGCTCGTTTGTCTACAGATAATGCTGCTTCTTTGACAGCCTCTGAAAAGGTTGGATGTGCGTGACAAGTTCTAGCTATATCTTCAGAACTTGCTCCAAATTCCATAGCAATTCCTATTTCGGCAATTAATTCTCCAGCATGTGGGCCTATTATGTGAGCTCCTAAAACCTTATCAGTTTTTTCATCTGCTAAAATTTTCACAAATCCCTCAGGTTCATCGATTGCTTTAGCTCTTGAATTCGCCATAAAAGTAAATTTACCAACTTTATATTTTTTCTTTAATTCATTTAAATTCTCTTCTGTTTTTCCTACATAAGCAACTTCTGGAAAAGTATAAATAACTCCTGGTATAAGATCATAATTAACATGTCCAGATTGGCCAGCTATAATTTCTGCCACTGCAATTCCTTCTTCTTCAGCTTTATGAGCTAGCATTGGACCTTTTATTACATCTCCAATTGCATAAATATTTTTTATATTAGTTTGAAAACTTTTAT
>MDTB01072756.1_pt1 | contig 46721 bp, 48 predicted proteins | sample 811161 | NCBI WGS metagenome assembly MDTB01 (sample SAMN05326650, study PRJNA326480) | marine metagenome | isolation source: seawater | place: Mediterranean Sea | collected 2009 | reverse complement strand
TTTAATTTCAAAATTATACTTATCTAACAACAATCTCATTGTTTCAAAATTAAAATGCAATAGATGGCGTGGAGCATCGTAAGCAATCCACTTTTCTCTTAAAATGTTTCTTTCATAAGCATTATGGTTAGGCACAGCTATAACTAAGAGCCCTTTTTTATCTAGGACATTATTAATTGTTAAAAACGTACTATCTATATCATGAATATGCTCTAAAGAATGAAACATCGTAATCACATTAAATTTTTTTGATTTTTGCAATCCCTCAAGTTCATTTTGATTACTACTTCTAAAAAATGGATCATAACTGTAAGAATCCCAACCTTTGGTAGACATATACTTTGAAAACTGACCATCGCCTGACCCAAAATCAAGAAGAACCCTTTTTTTTCCAATAAAAGCATTCTCAATAATTCTACTTTTAAAACGATTATTTACTCTTTGTAAAATTTTATAAATAACGCCTAAAACATTCTTTTTTCTGCCATGAGGCAAATAATTGATATTTTCATAGTACTCAGCAATATCATTGCATCCTGGTCTTGGATTTAGCATTACTAAACCACATCTACACTTCTGAAGTTGATATCTGTAATTTTCATCAAAACGATCTACTACTGATATATAATCATTTAAAAAAAAATCTGAGTCACACAATATGCATTTTATATATTCCATAGGAACTACCTACATTATTTTTCTTCTGAGTCCATAATGAAGCAGAATACCCGAAATAATCATTAATAAAGAAATGTATTGAGCACCGCTGAGACCTAAAAACATAAATGAAAAGCCCTCTGAAGAGACTGGATGCTCTCTTATAAATTCTATCAAAAAGCGTGAAACTCCAATTAAAAATAAATATTCAAAAAATAATTCACCTTTAAAATTAATTTTATTCCTAAAATTATATAAATAAAGAAAAATCACAAAATATATAGCCATTTCATATAGCTGAGTAGGAAATCTATAAAAATTCTCATCAGGAAACTGAACAGCCAATGGAAAAAAATCAAATGATGTTCTAATGCCATCGCAATCATGAACAAGAAAGCATCCTACTCTTCCTATGGAATGCCCTAGAGCTAATAAAGGAGCGACGACATCTGAATATTCAAGCCATGATAATTTATTTCTAAAAAGATATATAGATACTGCAATCAGTCCGCCAATAAGACCTCCATAAAAAACAAGACCTGAGCCACATGAATGAATAGCATTTTTAAAATCTCCATCAATAATATACAAAAAACCTTCATGACTACTATGAAATCCAAACTCAAACATATAATACAATTTAGCACCGATAATACCGCCTAAGGCTGCCCAAAAAATAATATTATCTCCCACTTCAACTTCTACTTTTTTTTCACTTAAAGTTTTTCTAATTAATATGTTACAACTAAGAAATGCTAAAAACATCATTAATCCAAAGCTTGAAATATTAAACCCCATAAACTCAAATCCAGGCCACATAAAAACTCCTTTTTATTTATTATTCCTCATCATTTCTTAAAACTGCTAAAAATGCTTTTTGAGGAATTTCGACATTTCCTATCTGCTTCATTCTTTTCTTCCCTTCTTTTTGCTTTTCGAGCAATTTTCTCTTTCTCGATATATCTCCACCATAACACTTTGCTATGACATTTTTTCTAAATGCATTGATTGTCTCTCGTGCAATTATTTTACTTCCTATAGAAGCTTGTATAGGAATCGAGAATTGGTGCCTCTTAATTTCTTTTTTTAATTTTTTGCATAAACTAGAACCTTGTTTATAAGCTTTATCAACATGCACAATTAGACTCAACGCATCTACCTGTTCATTAGCAATCAAAATATCTAATTTCTGTAATCTAGACTTTTTTTCGCCTTTAACTTCATAGTCGAATGAAGCGTAGCCTTGCGTTAGAGATTGCAACTTTTCAAAAAAATCGAAAATAATCTCACCAAAAGGAATTTCAAAAATAAGCTGAACTTTTTCAGTTGTTATATACTTTGTCTCAATATATACACCTCTTTTAGCTAAACATAACTTCATTATATTGCCAATATATTTTGAAGGAGAAATAATCTCAGCTTGTATAATCGGCTCATATATCGCTTTTATGTCTGAAGGATTTGGCATTTCTGAAGGATTATCAATATAATCAGAAGTACTGTCATGTCTTTCCAGTCTGTAATTAACATTTGGTGCTGTGCTAATAAGATCAAGATTATATTCTCTTTCTAATCTTTCTTGAACAATTTCTAAATGCAAGGGGCCCAAAAAACCACAACGAAAACCAAAGCCTAATGCAGTTGATGAATTTGGCTCATAACTCAAAGCTGAATCATTAATTTTTAATTTATTTAAACTTTCCCTCAAATTATCATAATCATTGTTATCTACTGGATATATACCGCTAAAAACCATAGGTTTAATATCTTTATAGCCTTCCAAAGCCTTTTTCGCCTGATCCTCAGCAAGTGTCATTGTGTCCCCAACTTTTATTTCTGAAACATCTTTATTATTAGTTATAACATATCCAACCTCACCTTGGTTTATAGAATCTAGAGCTATCTTATCTAATTTCAACTTACCAACTTCTAAAATTTCATGGACATTACTATTAGCAAAGTATTTAGCTGTCATTCCCTTATTTATCTTTCCATTAAATACTCTAACATATGATATAACTCCTCTATACTTATCAAATATACAATCAAAAATCAACCCTCTTGTACCAGTCACACTTCGATCTTGAATTGGGGCAGGAATAATATTGATTATTGCATCAAATACTTTATTTATACCTGTCCCATTTTTTGCACTAACACAAATAATGTCACTTTCCTTGCAACCCAATAATTCTATCGTTTGCATAATGGCTGAATCTATATCTGCATTTTTCATATCAACTTTATTTATAATAGGAATGATTTCTAGGCCAGCCTCAATAGCTAAATATGCATTTGTTACAGTTTGAGCTTCAACTCCTTGAGAAGCATCAATCAATAGCAAAGCTCCTTCACAGGCTGCTAAACTTCTAGAAACTTCATAACCAAAATCAACATGCCCTGGAGTATCTATCAGATTTAACATATATTGTTTATCCTTATATTTAAAATCTATAGATATAGGGTGTGATTTAATTGTAATTCCTCTTTCTCTTTCTATATCCATATCATCTAAAACTTGATTTCTCATCTCTTTTATATGCAATGTTTTTGTGTGCTCAATCAAACGATCCGCTAATGTAGACTTACCATGATCAATATGAGCAATGATACAAAAATTTCTAATTAAATCAACAGACATTCTAATCTTTGAATTGAGGTTTTTTCTTATCTAAGAAAGCTTTAATACCAATATCTTTATTTTCATTTTTAAAAATCTTTTTAAAATATTCAGACTCTAAGCTTAACGCATCTTTTAAATTCATTGAAACACCTTTTGATACAGCATCTATTATAAGTTTTGCAGAAAAAGGAGATTGCCTATTTATCAAATTAGAAAGTTTAATTGTCTGATCTATAAGTTCATTATGATTGAAGACATCACTAACCAAGCCTATTCTTTTAGACTCTACTGCATTTATAGTACCACCTGTAAGTAATAACTTATAAGCATTAGACAAGCCTATTATTCTTGGTAATCTTTGAGTTCCTCCAAAACCAGGAATAAGACCTAAGCCAATCTCAGGCTGTCCAAAAATTGCTCGATCAGACGCAATCCTAATATGACAAGCCATCGCAAGCTCGCACCCTCCACCTAAAGCAAAACCATTAACTGCTGCTATAATTGGCTTAGGATAAGAATCCATCATTAATGTAATATCGTTTCCAAATTTAGAAAATCTATAAGCCTCGCTTGATTTCATTAATGACATCTGTTTTATATCTGCCCCTGCAACAAAAGCTTTATCTCCTTCACCTGTAATAATAATACTTCTAATTTCTTTAAAATCTCTATACTTAATCAAAACTTCTTCTAGCTCCATTAAAACATTTAAATTTAAAGAATTGTAAGACTCTTTTCGATTTATTAAAATAACACATGTCTCATTAATAATTTTAATATTTATATTTTTCATTTTCTCCAATAAGTTTTACTAAATAATATTATAACTGTAAAAATCTCCAACCTACCAAGAAGCATACAAAAAGAAGTAACCCATTTTGTAGAATCAGGCAGACTCGCCCAATTATTAAGAGGACCAATAACTCCTAAGCCTGGACCTATATTGCCTATAGAAGATGCTGATATTGATAATGAAGAAATAAAATCTGTGCCAGCAGTAAATGCTATCATTAATGATAAAACCATAAATATAAAAATATAAACTAAATAAAAGCCTAAAACACTCTGAACTATATCATCAGAGACTTCTTTTTTGCCAATTTTTATAGGATATACGCCATTAGGGTGAATCAATTTTCTTATAGTAGATCCTAAATATTTAAAAATTAACAATGTTCTAATTAATTTAATTCCTCCCGTCGTAGATCCTGCGCAGCCACCAATAAATAATAGAATAAATATTATTATTAAATTAAAATTACCCCATTCGAGATAATTAATGCCGCTAAAACCCGTAGTACTTAAAAAAGATATAGCGTAAAATGCTGAACTCTCGAATTTTCCATAAGTAGTTAACGCTTGCCCATTACTTACGATATCTGCGTTATATATATTAGCAAAAAATATTATAGTAATCAAAACAGATAGTGATGCATAAACTTTAAATTCTGGATTTTTCAAATAATCAAAACTCCCTTTGACTAAAAATAAAAAATGAAGAGTGAAATTAGTAGCAGATAAAAACATAAAAATAATAATTGTCCATGTTACAACAGGATGATTAAATGCAGAAATACTAGTATTATAAGTTGAAAAACCAGCTGTAGCAATTGTACAAAAAGAATGACATAGAGAATGAAAAAAGTTTAACTTTTCTAAACCAAGAACTTTGCCTTCAACATACAAGACTATCGTCTCAACAACAATCAATCCTATATATATAGCCCATAGATACTTTGCTGTTTGCTTAATTCTAGGAGTTAATTTGTCAGCGGTAGGACCGGCTACCTCAGCTTTAAATAACTGAACGCCTCCAAATCCCAAAAGAGGTAATATAGCAATACTAAAAACAATAATACCCATTCCACCAATAAACTGAGTAAAGCTACGCCAAAACAGTATTCCATGGGACATACTATCCAAATCTTCAATAACACTTGCGCCTGTAGTTGTCAAACCTGACATTGACTCAAAAAAACAATCAATATAGTTCATACTGCCAGTAAAGTAATAAGGTAACGCAGAAAAAGAAACCATAAAAATCCAACCTAAAGTAACTACAGCAAAACCATCTCTTACAGATAGTTCAGACTTCTTTTTTTTATAGGTACCTAAAATTAACACAGTACCTGAAAAAATAGTAATAACCATAGATTTAATTAAAGCAAACAAATCACGCTTATAATTCAAATCATCATTATAGTATAATGACCAGCTAATACTAAATATCATAGAAAAACCTAAAAATAAAAGAATAAAACCTATAACATTAACTACTAAGCGATAATTCACCTCTGAAATAAATCCTCAATTGTTCCTATATCTTTTGGTTTTGCAAAAAATAGCAACTCATCATCAATCTCAATTTTCACATTTTGACCTGGAATAATAATTTTATCAGACCTAATTATTGCACATAAACTGACATTTTTAGGGATTCCGGATATACTATAATCTTCTTCTAAATACCTACAGTACTCTTCAACTTTTATTTCTATAGCTTCAATATCTAAATCTTCGTACCTTGAAATCTTTACATTTTCTTGTTCAGTTCTTATGTAATTTAATATTTCGTTTACAGCAGATATATTTTTACTAATGACAGTTCCTACTCCTATTTTCTTTAAAACTTTATAATAATCTGTAGTTGTTATATGCATTATTATCTGCTTTACGCCATAATCTTTAACAATTAAACTTGATAATAAATTCGTTTGCTCACTTTCAGTCGCAGCTATAAAGCAATCCATTCTAGATATTTCTTCCGCTTCTAAAAAATCAACATCCAATCCATCACCTGACAACATTAATGTATCAGACAACTTAGAACTAAACTCTTTTGCTTTATTTGATTTTTTCTCAACTAATGTAACACTGTAATCAGTTTGCAAAGATTTCGCTAAAAGTCTACCTATTTTACCACAGCCTAAGATCATTATATTTTTAATATCATAATTAGGATTGCCAGTCATTTTTTGTATTTCTGAAATATCTTCTGTACGTCCAACTATATATATAAAATCATTTTTTTTATAAATTGTATCTGATGTAGGTATAAAACTTTCATCATCTCTATACACTAGAGCTAATTTATGTTGTATAAAAGGATTTGAAACTTCCACATCTTTTACAGTCCTTTCCACTATAGGAGAATTCTCTTCTAAATGAAATCCAATCATATTAATCTTTCCATCTTTAAATTCATGGACCTCATCTTCTGAACCTTTCTTTATAATATGCTCAATATCATTTTTTGCAGCCATCTCTGGATAGGTAACATAAGAAATATTAAAATCTAAAGGAGAAATTATAGCATTTTTATGTATATACTCAGTATTTCTAAGTCGACAAATAATGTGTTTTGCTCCCATTTTAGATGAAATTTGAGAAGCTACGAGGTTAACCTCATCGATTCTAGTTAATGCCAATACATAATCGACTTCAAACATATCTATTTTAGAAAGTAGTCTTTGAGATGTGCAGTCTCCCTCAATCACTTTTGCATCGATTGTATTTCGTACTCTTAAACACTTTTGGGGATTAACATCGATTACAGTAATTTCATAATCTTCTTTACTTAGTGATTTAGCTATATTAAATCCAACTTCACCTGCACCGATAATGACTATATTCAAACTCACCTATTTATTCTCTAATAAAATCGTTATTTGATATATTATATGATATTTATAACAATTACAAATTATTATTTAATTAAATAAAAAAAGCCTCTTTTAATAAAAAAGAGGCTTTAAAAAAAATTACAATAATCTTATCTTAAAATAAAATAGCTACTTTAATAATGTAATAGCTTGCTGAGCAATATCTCCATTTGACTCTAAACGCACCAAGTACATACCACTAGCAACTTGCTCACCGTTATCATTTTTACCATTCCAAGAAACAGTGTACTGGTCTGCAATCTTATATTCAGAAACTAAAGTTTTAACTAATCTTCCTTGCATATCATAAACAAACAAAGAAACGTCTGAGTCAACGCTCACAGAATAATCTATATTAGTTGATGGATTAAATGGATTTGGATAAGCACTAGATAATCCAAATTCATTAGGTGTTTGTGAAGACACTTCATATATAAAAGATCCTGGATAATCCAACTGCTGGCCTACTCTATTTGCAAGCAAAATATTGTCAAATGTAATCGTACTACTTTGAGCATAATTATCTAAAAGAACTACATTTAATTCGGCAATTTCTAAAAACTGATTAGCTGAAGAGATTTTATTTAATTCATCACTGAACATTACAACTCTAACAAAACCAGGAGCTTTAACTCTACTAAATAAATTAACACCATTAACAAGAGAATTTGAATTAGATAAATCATCAACACTGATAATAGAGTGATCAAACCTTAAATCAAATTGAATGCCATAGACATCCTCTGAGCTATAAATACTTAATTTAGAATCATCATTAAAGGCCATTCCTTTAGTATTTAAAGCAACGGTAAAGGATAATATGGACAGAATTGAAATTATTGCGTTTATTTTTTTCATTTTAAAACTCCTTGTAATTTTATAAAAGCTTAATTGTTACATACCAAAATTAATTCTAATTAGTTAATAATACAAGTATTCCAAGTCACATTTTTGTAACAAGTTATTTCAATCAACTTGTCTTTTTATAAAACCACCTAATTGTTCTATTTTATTCTCAATTCGCTCATATCCTCTATCTATATGATATATTCTTGATATGCTGCTTTGACCATCGGCTGCCAAAGCACCTAATATAAGAGACGCACTAGCTCTTATATCTGTTGACATAACTGGAGCTCCATTTAGTTTATTAACGCCATTAATATAAGCAACATTGTTTTTTAAATTAATATCAGCACCAAGTCTTACTAGTTCAGATATATGAGTAAATCTATCTTTGTAAATACTCTCTTTTACTGAACAAGAACCTCTAGCAATAGACATCAAAGACATCCATTGAGCCTGCAAGTCGGTAGGATACCCAGGAAATTCCTTGGTTTCCATATCTACAGGATTAATTAATCCATCATACCTAATCCTTAAAATATCTTGATTAATAATATCGATTTTAGCTCCAGCTTCTAAAATCTTATCAATAACAATCTGCAAATGATTTGGAACAATATTCTTAATTAGAACATCGCCTTTAGTCATGAAAGCACCTATCATGAATGTACCAGCCTCAACTCTATCTGGGATAACTCTATATTTAAATTCCTTTAAATCGCTTTTATTAGGCTTAATATACAAGTGGCTTGTTCCAACACCCTCTATTTCAACTCCTGTAATTTTTAAAAAGTTGCAAAGATCAACAATCTCTGGTTCACATGCAGCGTTTTTTATCTCTGTGATACCTATTGCATTGCAAGCAGCCATAATAATATTTCCAGTAGCGCCTACACTTTTTTGCTTAAAACTAATACGTGCACCCTTTAACTTGCCTTTGCAAATAATATTTCCTTCAATCAAATCGACTTTAGCGCCCATCTTTTTTAAAGCCTCTATATGATAATTAACTGGCCTAGGGCCCCATGCACATCCACCAGGAAGCGATATCAAAGCTTCATTAAATCTACTCATAAAAGGACCCAACATATAAAAAGAGGCTCTCATCGTTTTTACTAATTCATATGGAGCTTCAGGATTATCACAAAATCTAGAATCTATAATTAAAATATTTTTATTGAAATCCACCTTAGCTCCAGAACCTTTTAAAATAGATATCATGGTTCTAGTGTCTCTCAAATTTGGAACATTTTTTATTTTATATATTGCAGGTTTTATAATTGTTGCAGCCATAATTGGAAGAACTGCATTCTTAGCGCCACTGATGCTAATCTCACCTTTTAAAGGAGTCCCACCTTTAATAATAAATTTATCCATTAGCAATTATTTCCCTTGCTTGTGATATACTATGCCTGCTAATAGTTTTACCGCTCAACATTCTTGCAATTTCAAGCTCATGTTCATCATCTTCTAGTTTTCTAGATAATGAAATAACTCTTCCCTTATTTTCTTTTTTATATGATAGAAAATGTGCCGTAGATTTAGATGCTATCTGAGGAAGATGAGTGACAATAACCAACTGTTTTGAATCAGATAATCGGCGAAGCATATCTCCAACATTACTAGCAATAGCGCCTGAAATCCCTGAATCAACTTCATCAAAAACAAGAGTATTAATATTTTTTCCTTTTTGAAAGACCAAGTTAATTGCAAGCATAATTCTAGATATCTCTCCGCCAGAGGCTATTTGACTCAAAGGCTTGTACTCCTCACCTTTATTTGTTATAACATATATTTTACAATCATCTAAACCTTTATCTCTATAGATATCTGTTTTTGAAAGTTTTATTTTAATTCTTGCGTCAGGCATACCCATATCTTTAAGGTAAAAATTAATTTTATCGGACATTTTTTTTGAAGAAGATAACCTTATATCACTAACTTCTTTTGCTAATTTTAAAAATGAATTCTCAGTATCTAGCATTTGTTTTTTTAACAAATCCAGATTGTCATCAAAAGTCATCTGTGAATCATATTTTGATTTTAATTGTTTTTTATAATCAATTGCAGCTTTTATTGAGCCTCCATATTTTCTTTTAATTTCTTCATACTTAAGAATATCATCCTCTAAAGATAACAAATCATCAGAACTAAAATAATATTGACTTTCAATTATGGATGCATCGTCAATTATAGAATCCACATTGAGCAAAACATCTTCAAGCCTTTCAACTATATCCTTTATTTTTTCATCCGTACCCTCATATAATCTTAGCTCTTTAATAAACTTACTAATTTTTAAATTAATAGAATAATCAGAGCTATTATTTTGCTTTATAAAATCATTAAATATTTTTCTAACACTATTAGACTGAGTCATTCTTCTATATTCTTTACTCAAGGTATCTTCTTTTTCTTCATTTAAATCTATAGAATCTAATTCTTCTATCTGGTATTTATACAACTCATATCTATCTCTGTAATTATCAATATTTTTTAATAGATTTTGATACTTATCTTTATTTTCAATATAATCAAAGTATGCTTTTTGAATTTTCACTACAATATCTTTATTTAAAGCATATGTATCTAAAATATATAAGTGCTTAGATTCGTTTAAAAGATCATTAGAGTCATGCTGTCTTTGAAATTGTATATATGATTTAAATTTATCTAAAAAGTGACTTTTCGTAGATTTAATACTATTGATAAAATAAAAAGACCTTCCATTTTTATTAATAAATCTTAAATCAATATCACCTTCCATAATAGCGCATATCTCAACCTCCTTGCTATTATCTCTGATCATTTTAGATGAAATTTTACCTCCAAACAATACATCAAGAGCTTTTATAATCAGAGATTTGCCTGAACCTGTATCACCCGTAATGACATTAAAGCTAGAATCGAAATTAATAACTAAATCATCAATTATAGCAAAATTTCTAATTTTAATTTTTTTTATCAAAATATCTCTTTATTGTAATACCTAAACATAAACCAATAATATTAAAAATCAAATCCCAATGGTCAACATTCCTTCCAGATATTCTTTGAATTAGATACTCATCAATAAAAGGAATCATAAAAATCAATAAATAGCTTGAAATTCTCTTTTGAACAAAGCAAGCCTCAAACAAATAAGCTAAGCAAAAAAATTCAAATAAATGAATAAACTTATCGATACCCAAAACATGAATTCTTTTTACTGATGAAGATGGAATTAATGAAACACAAAAAATAAGACTAACATAAAAATAAAAAATACTTTTTTTATAATAGATCATCAAACACTCTAGGTATTAAATCAATAATATTACTAACAGTCATTACTTTTCTGGATATTTCACTATAATGTTTAATACTACATTGATTGTGAATATATACTGAAAGAATGGATGCATCTTCAGTGCTATAGCCAATCGATATTAACCCTAGTATAATACCTGACAAAACATCTCCAGAGCCCGCGACAGCTAGTAAAGAATTTGAATTATTTTGAATATATATTTTTTTACTTTTCCCAATTATAATTGTTGTAGGGCCTTTTAGAATCAAAACTCTTCCACCAAGTCTATGAATTATCTTTTTACAATCATCAATCGGATTTTCAAAACTAAAATTGACGTCAGGGAATATTTTCTTAAATTCTCCATAATGAGGTGTTAATACACAGTTCTTTGGAAGATCGCTGATATCAATACACTTTTTATAAAGCGACACAAAAGCTGATGCATCTAAAACACATGGACAATCCATTGAACTTATATACTTTAGTGTTCTTGCAGTAAATTTAGCAGTCTCTAAATCATCACCAAGCCCAGGACCTATTAATAAGGGACCTCTTTTTTGAAATAAATCTAAATCTTTTATTATTTTAAAATCTGATTCTTTAAAAATCCCTTTATTGAAATTACCAACAGAGATATTAATAGCATCATAATTAACTTGTGAATAAATAGCATGCAATTTCTCAGGAATAACAGTATTAACATATCCTGCACCAATATTTATTGCAGACTTAGAAGATATTATACCTGCTCCAATATATTTTTTTGAACCTACTATCATAGTACACAATCTATCATACTTATTCCTTAAAAGACTATCTTTTAAAATACGCTTTTTAATATCATCATTATTAACTATGAATGTATTTAATCCTTTAATCAAATTACCAACTTTAGGAAAAGCAATATCTAAGACTTTTGTTACAGGAAAAAATTCTTTCCCTTCATTAATAATATTTGCATTCTTGAAATATCCCATTGAAAGCACATACCTAGGATGACATATATTTCCACCATACTTTGCCAAACCTGTATCGCAATCTAATCCAGAAGGTATGTCTATAGATATAATTTTTTTACTTTTAATTAAACTAATTACATCATTGTATTTAGTACCTATATTACGATTGAGACCAATTCCAAATATTCCATCAACAACCCAATCATAAAAAGAGACTTCCTTAGAATCTAATACATCTATTATGGTTGAATCTTCTATCTTGTAATGTTTAGTAATATTTTTATTTTTAACTTTATTTAAAAAAAATATTCTAGAGTTAATACCGTAATACAAAAGGTAATAGTGCATGACAAATGCATCTGCCCCATTATTTCCTTTGCCTGCTAAAACTAATACTCTCTGATTAAACGGATTATCTATATTTTCAACGAAATATTGAGCTGACAACTTTCCTGCGTTATTAATTAATTCTAAACTTGATATTATGCTTTGACTTTCACAAAGCTTATCAAGAAGTCTAGCTTCATATTTAGATAAAACAGGATCCATTTTATACTAATTGCAATATTGTATTTGCAATAGCATAATTATTAGTATGAGAAATAGAAACTTTAAAATCCTTAATAATATCTTTATTAAAATTATTATTAATAATTATGTACGGCTCACCATTATATTTGTTTAAAATCTCTATATTTTTAAAAAAAATATTATTAACTAAGCCAGCAGACATTAATGCTTTTTTAGCTGCCTCCTTTGCTGCAAACTTTCCAGAATAATGAATCGACCTTACCTTGATATCCTTTTTCTGTACAATATTTATTTCATTATTTGAGAAAACTCTACATAAAAAACTCAAATTATACTTTTTTCTAAGTAAATCTATTCTAGAAACATCCACAATATCAGTTCCAATAAACATCATTTTTTATTTTCACTTTCTATATACTTTAAAATTTCAGATATATCATTTAAAACAACATCCGCACCTAAATTATCTAAAGACTGATTTGAGTTTCCATACTTTGCAAAAGCTGTTTGCATACCTACATTTTTAGCACCACAAATATCTTTCTCGGGCCAATCTCCGACCATTATTGCTTCATTTGGATCAATCTTAAAATAATCTAATATCGTATAAAAGGGAACACTAGAAGGCTTATAAGCTTTTGTATCATCATATGTTAAAACTTTATCAAATATGTGGTGTAAATTAACAGTGTAAAGCCTAGTCCACGCTTCTCTAATAGGGGCATCAGTTATCAATCCTAATTTTAGGCCTAACTTTGATAATTTTATCAAAGTATTATCAGCCTGACTATACGTCTTTAAAGATTTCTCTTTAGCCTTTCTATAGCTGACAATTCCTGCTGCTAATAACTTATAATCAACCTTATTGCAAACAGATACAATAAACTTATTTAAAACTTCCTGGTACTCATAACCTTCTTCTTCATAAATTTTAAAAATTTCTCTTTTCGCATCCTGATAAGATATATTAAGACCGGCTTCAATCATACCCATTATAGCAGAATCTACAGCTTGATTCTTCATATGCATAAAATCTATTAAAGTATTATCTAGATCAAATATTACAGCTTTTATCATAAATCAAAAACGTCTATAGTTCGGCTTTTATTTGATCAATCTCATATTTTGCTGCTTTCCTCCACCTACTATCTTTTGAAGCTTTTTCAAAAGCATCAATTGCCGCAATTCTATTGCCAAGACCTTTTTCTGACAATCCTAGTTCATAATAAGCTGGAGCATAGTTTCTCTTCAATTTAATACAATTATTAGAATGTTTTTTAGCTAGCTCAAAATTAGAAATAGAATTGTAAACAGAAGCTAGCCTAGACATAGTTTTGTAATTTCTTCTATCATACTTAATAGTTTCTTCAAAGTAATATATAGCTTGTGTGAAATTTTCCAAATTTTCATTAATCAAACCTATCATTTCATAAGCTTTTGAATAATTGTTTTTCTTGCTAATAGCTGTCTCAAAATATTCTATAGCTTTATTGAAATCACCATTTGAGTAATAAATTTGTCCTGCAGACAAATAAGCTTTCTCATAATTAGGATTAACTTCTAAAGACTGCAAATAGTTAGCAAGAGCAGCATCATAATCACTCTCTTTTTTATAAGCATCTCCTAATAATTTAAATCCCTGGAAATGGCTAGAATCTATTTTAATCAACTTTGTTAAATGTTTAATGGTTTCATTATAATTTTTAAGAAAATAATTAGTTTTAGCAATCTTAAATAAAACTACTGAATTATCGGGCATATAATTCAGCGTATATGAATATTTTTCATTAGCAGAATCAAAATCTCTCATTCCTGCATACTCATCACCTTCTATTATATATTGACCTAAAATATAGTTGAAAGATTTTTGATATTTTTCTCTATAGGGATTTACAGAAATAGACATTTTAAAATACTTCAAAGCTTCATCAAATATACTTTCCTGTTGATTTATCTTGCCAATATTATAGTCCAATAAACCACAACCAGGATACTTTTCTTTTAATTTCAACAATTGCAATATAGAATCATCATACTTATTCTCTTCAGTGTACATTTTAAGAGCAATTTCTATATCTTTACGCATTGTAACTATTTTATCCCATTCTTCTCTGTACTCTTTTTTATCCTTTACAGCAATAGCTTTTTTTAGAAATGTAATTGATTTATCTAACTCATCTAAATTAAACGCAGCTTCAGATGCTCTTTTAAAAAACATATCATTTTGTGATTGGTCTTGCTCTAATATTTCTTCAGTCAAGCTTAAAAAAGCTAGATATTTATCCTGATTGAATAAATTTATCAAACTATCATTAAGTGACCCTGCAAAGAAAAAACCTAAAAAAACTATAGAAAAGCATTTTTTAATTTTCATGAATACTCCTTAATTATATCCGTGCTGAAGGCGGGACTTGAACCCGCATGAGAATAATCTCACTGCCCCCTCAAGACAGCGTGTATACCAATTCCACCACTTCAGCAATCTTATATCATTTTTTTATTTAACCAAAAATGACATCAATATCGCCAAAGCCATATATAAAACTGCTAAACCCGTTGTTATTTTAACAAGCAACTTATCCGCTTCAGCTGAACCAAATGCCGAATTCAAAGCAGTATTGCCCCCAATGCCTGCACCCATTCCAGACTTACTACTCTGAAGTAAAATTATACCAATTAGCATAATACAAACTAATACAAATATTGCTAAACACATATAACCTAAAGTACCCATATCATCTCACCTTATTTTTTTATTAAATTCCAAAATTTTTGCACATTTAAAGATGCACCGCCAATCAAAAAGCCACTAAGATAATCTGAACTTTTCAAATTTATCACATTATCAATATCAACACTTCCTCCATATAAAATATAAAATTGCTCTATATTAAAACCTAATGTAATCATGCAATTCCTAATTACAGAATTCATAGATGATATATCTTTAACTTCTGCACTTTGACCAGATCCTATAGCCCAAACTGGCTCATATGCAATCAAAATTTTATTTTTTGATTTTGTCGCAATCCCTTTCAAGCAATCAAACATTTGTTTTTCAACAACATCATTGCTTATACCTAATTCCCTATGTCGATAATTTTCTCCAACACATAAAACAGGGATTATATTATTATAAATTAGTTGTTTGATTTTTTTATTAATAATTTGATCTGTTTCTTTAAAATATTTTCTTCTTTCAGAATGTCCAACAATACCATACTTGCAACAAAGCTGCTTAATCATACTGGCAGATATTTCTCCAGTATAAGAGCCACAATCATTCTCATTGATATTTTGAGCTCCAAAGGAAATTCTTTCTAATCCGTTTACTTTATTTGAAATAATTGGCAAATTTGTAAATGATGGACAAAAAACAATTTCTTTATTACAATCTGGTTTATAAATGGATATAAAGTCGGAAATATATTGATTCGCCTCTTCAGCATTAAGGTTCATTTTCCAATTCGCTATATAAATATTATATTTATTCATTTAACATAAGGCCTTAAAAGATGGCATAACATCCCCACTCAACAATTTTAAACAAGCTCCTCCTCCTGTTGAAATATGAGTAAAGCTATGATATTCTTTTTTGTCAATCAAAGCTCCCGTATCTCCTCCTCCAATAATACTAACAGACTCATTTATTGTATTTTCTTTCATTGCATCAATTATCGCAATTGTGCCATCAGAATAATCTGATATTTCAGCTATACCCATAGGGCCATTCCATATAACACACTGAGATTTAGATATAACATCAGCATATAATAATCTAGTCAAAGGGCCGATATCAACAGCAAATTCATTATCATTAATATCTTCTGCTTTTGATGTTCTTATATTCAGCTTTAAATTTACATCTTCAGTGCAAATTAAATCTAATGGGCAATATATCTTAGTTTTAGATTTTTTTCTTAAAATATCTGAAGCATAACTCACATAATTTTCTTCAAATAGAGATTTTCCAATATTAAAGCCTTTTGCGTATAAAAAATTGTTGGACATTGCACCTCCAATCAAAATACTATCAGCAATATCAATAAACCTATTAATTAATTTAATTTTATCAGATATCTTAGCTCCACCTAATATTAAACATATATTCTTTTTAGAATTTTTAATTAAATAATCAAGATATTTAATCTCTTTAGCTATTAAAAATCCAAACCCCTTATCTTCAAAATATTTAGTAATACCAACATTAGAAGCATGCATTCTATGAGCTGTGCCAAATGCATCATTTATGTATATATCTGCATGTTTTGAAAGTTTCTCGCAAAACAAAGATTCATTATCAATCTCTTGTTTGTAAAATCTTAAATTCTCTAGTAGATGGATTTCTCCAGCATTAAGATTTTCTGATTTATTTATAGAATCTTTTGATATACAATTTTTACTAAAAAAAACTTTACCTGGGAAAATTTTACGTAAATATTCAAATATTATTTTAAGCGAATACTTTGAGTCTTGATTAACAGGCCTTCCTAAATGTGACATCAATATAATTTTGCAACTATTATCAATACAATATTTAATTGTTTCAAGACTAGCATTTATTCTAGATGAGTCTTTTATTGTTCCATTTATAATTGGCACATTGTAATCAACTCTAATTAAAACTTTTTTATTTTTAATATTTATATCTTTAATACTTTTCATTTCTAACCCGGAGGCCAAGATAGTTTTCTTCCCGCTAATAAATGCACGTGTATATGAAATACACTCTGACCACCATCATCATTACAATTGAGAACTAATCTATAACCATTCTTATCTATAGCTAGTTTTTTTGCAATTTTTTTTGCAGCTATAAACATATCTCCAATTAGAATTTTATCACAATCTTCTACATCATTTATAGTTTTAATTTCTTTTTTAGGCACAATTAATATATGTATAGGTGCTTGAGGATTACTATCTTCAAATGCTATGACTTGATTATCCTCATAAATTATTTCTGCATCAATTTCTTTGTTTATTATTTTAGAAAATATTGTACTCATTTTATATCTTCAAATTCACCATCTTGAATATCTGATTTTTTAGGAGGACTAAACTTCTGCTTAATAATCACTTTATTTTTTTTAGAAAAAATTGATTTATAAACTTTTACAAAACCAAGAACAAATAAAAAAGCTATTGCAATTTTATACATTATTATTTTCTAAAGTTTGAGGATTAAAGAACTTAATACCCGTAAAAGGAGTCCTTATTACTTTTAGTATCTGATTTAAATCTTCTTTATTATTTACAAAATCTATATTATTAGCATTTATAACAAGAAGGTTACCTTTATCGTACCTAAAAAAATATTGATTGTAAATCTCATTTAGCTGAGAAAGATACTCCCAATCTATATCTTTTTCATATTCTCTCCCTCTTTTCCTAATATTTTCTATCAATTTGTCAACATCTGACTGTAAGAAAACTACTAAATCAGGATATGTCACATTTTTCTCAAATATATTAGCAAGTTTTTTATATAATATCATTTCATTGTCATCTAAGCTTGTTTGTGCAAACAACTTGTCCTTGGCAAACATATAATCAGAAATAATTTTATCTGCAAATAAATCTACTTGCTGCATTCTTAATTGCTGATAATAACGAGATATAAGGAAATTAATCTGCGTTTGGAAGGCCCATCTCTTTCTGTCTTTATAATAATCTTTTAAAAATGGATTACTTTCAAATTCTTCAAGAATCAAGCGACCTTGAAGCTCTTCTGATAATATCCTAGCTAGGCTTGTTTTTCCAACACCTATTGTCCCTTCAACTGCTATATGATAGATTTTTTTCATTTATACTATAATTACACTTACTAATTTTATCACTATTTTTATCCAAATCCTTGATTAAATCTTCTATTTTTTCAGAACCTCCAGGTATAGATATATTTCCCATTAACTCTAGTAGCGGGATAAGCACAAATTTCCGTTCCTTAATACTAGAATGTGGAATATTCAGATTCTCATCATCAATGATTTCATCATTATAAGTTAATATATCAATATCTATTTTTCTAGGTTGATTTCTATCGAGATTTCTATTTCGTCCCATCTTGATTTCTAATGATTGAGTTTCCTTTAGTAGTTCTAATGGTTTTAAAGAAGTTTGAACCTCTACTACACAGTTTATAAAATCATTTTGATCTAAGTTGTACATTGGAGAGGTTTCGTATAAAGATGATACTTTAATAACATCAATACTTTTAGAATCACTTAAATAGTGTATGCAATTTTGAACATTACATATTCTAGAATCCAAATTTGAACCTAGAGATAAAAAGACCTTATTTGTCATATCTATCTCTAATATACTCAACCTCCACATAGGGTGCTCCTATAAACGAAGATTCAGTTTTTCTTATCCTAACTTTAACTAATAAAATATTCAAAGAACCACGGTATTCATAATAAGTGTCATTATTAATTAATTTATATGGAATTTTAGAAACATCATTTGCCAATCTTTCTAGCAAGTCACACCTAAATTTCTTATTTTCATCTCCAACTAATTCTTGCACAAGTTTTTCTATTTTTATGTAATCAATAGTATATCTTAATTCGTCATTTAATAGACTATTATCATTGTCTTTAAATTTAATTTCTATATCAACTTCAAATTTCTGACCTTCCTTTCTTTCAATTTCATAGCATCCATGGTATCCAAAACAACTTATTTTAGGTAATCTAATAATGTATGTATTCATTTTTTATCCATAGTTACTAATATTTCAAAACCTTTTCGAGGTTTGATTGAATTTGGGCTTTTATCAATTTTAATAATATTGAAATTATTTTTAAACATTGAAAGTGTTTCTTCAAAATTCACATAGAATGGAGGGCCTTTATCTATATCACCCTCTATCCTTTCAGTTGGAAAAAAAAGGGCTATGAATTTCCCATTTTTATTTAACACATCCTTAACCAACTCTACATACTGAGGTCTCATTTTAGTATCTATCGCACAAAAACAAGTATACTCAAGAACTATATCAAAAAAGTTAGAATATTCCCTGCTAAGATTAAATATATCTTCCTGCACTGGAAATAAATTATCTAAAGCTTCTTTATTTTTTAAATCATTCAAATACTCTATAGGCTTTGAAGCAAAATCAATAGGATATACTTTATGACCTTTCTTTGCTAAGAATAACGAATCCTTACTATATCCACAACCTAAAATAGCTATTTTTTTACTTTTTAAATGATTAACTGAATTAATTAATGCGGGAGTAGTTGTTTTTGTATCCCAAGGTATATTGTTAGAAAAATATCTATCTTCCCAAAAATGAGAATTACTTACGTCCATTATTAATTAAGTAGTCTTTAGAATATTATATGCAGAAGGACCTCTATTAGACTGCCTATAATCAAACTTTACTGAGTCACCCAATCTTAAAGTCTGCCCAGGCCTTACATTTGATACATTAAAGAAATAATCCTCTCCATCATCAGCCTCAATAAAACCCCAACCTTTATCATTCTGCAAATGTTTAACTGTTCCTTTTAGCAATTTAATTAACCTTTAACTAGACTTAACAAAACCTATTTTATTTTTAAAAACATTTGGAAAATCAAAGCCATCTCTGTTAGGAAAATGTAAAATAGTATTGATATTATTCCAAGGAACCATAAAAACACCTTCTATTAGCTCTCGTCTCTTATCTTTGTCAGGAATAGGCTTACCATTTTCATCTATTTCTTCTATCTGCTCTATACCTGGATGCTCTAGCCACAACCCTAAATGATCATGCCCTTTAACTTTAAAATAACCTTCTGCAGACTCAATACCAATATAACTCATTTTCTCTCTAAATGAGATAAGGACAACATCATTTACAATAAAGCCTATTGTGTAAAAATCAGAATCTTTCATATTTTCTTAAAAGTAAATAATAGGGGGTTAATTTGCGCTTTGTTCTTGCTCTAAAACTTCCTCTTCGTCAAGAAGATACTTGTCAGGCACTCTTTTATCAAAGAATTGAAGTTCAGCAACTTGCTCAAAAGCAGATTTTATATCATTTTTAATTTGCCTTAAATCTCTATTTGTTTTTCTTTTATAAGTTTCAAAAAGATCAGTGATATTTTCAATACCTTCCTCAAGCTGCTTATCTTTCTGCGTTAAACGCTCATTCATTCTATCCATTGCAAATTGCATTTGCTCTAAAGCTAAGTCGAGAGAATCCATCTTTTGATTATATTTTACAAGAAATGCAGCATAAGAGATTTTCAATGAATCTAATTTATAACCTTGATAAATCAGCTTATCATCTTGAATCCTTATTTTTTCGTCTGTATGATTTTGTATATCAAGAACTTCATCTATCCTATCTAAAGTATCAACAACATTTTTTCCTGTATCACCTCTATCAATCAACCAATAAATAAGCTGAGAAAACAACAAAACTACTATTAAAACCCAAATAACCCTTAACTGCATCTAATCTCCTTTCTCAATTTCAGCTAATTTGATTTCCCAGTCAGAAAGTAATTCCGTCTTATTTTTAGATTCCTTTGTAATTGTCTTGCCTTTTTTCATAAGACCTATAACAGACTGCTTTTTATCTTCATCTTTTTTAAGGCTAACAAATAATTCCTTAATTTCTTTATTAAAATCTTTGATTGTGTAATCTAGGCGCCTGAAAAGCTCATCTAGTAATAAATCTCCATATTCAGAACCTATACTTTCTACCAAATTATTAACTTTATCTGATAGGAAGCTGTCTTTTTTTTCAATATTATCTTTTCCTTGTACATTCATATTTATTCAACGCTGATAGGCATAAATTTTACTACTATTTTAAACATAAAAAAAGACAAATAATTGTCATTCATCTATTTGCTCAATAATTTGTTCATCATTAATTGTTTTTTCATCGTCATATTTATTAAAAAAAGTAAATACACCATCTAATAGATACTTCATTAGAAAAACTACAATTGCAAAAGTAATAGCAGAAAGATAGTAGCCTATTCCAATCAAAAAACTAATAGTAAATAACAAAAAATAATGGAGGAAGTCTTCATCTAAAGGTTTTGCAACCAAAATTTTAACAGACAACAGCATAGAAACAGCTATTATTGTAAATAGCAAGATATCTGAGTTGTAATGAGAATAACTACTAGATACAGCAAACAAACCTGTAATAACAACCATAAGCATAGCATAATATCTCAATTTATCAGTATTTTTATTTGGCTTATAGGCAGAAAAAACAACTAATGATAGAATAAGTGCTAAAGAACACTTAAACAAAAATAAAAAATAATATCCTATATCGTAAAACATACCTATAAATGTATATCAAATTTTAATTTTAATTGAGAGAAATTAAGCAATGTCAAAACAGGCTGACCTAACATATTATAATCTGGAACAAAACCCCAGTAACGAGAATCTGAACTATTATTACGATTGTCGCCAATCATGAAATAGTAATTATGCTCTAATCTATAATTAGATTTTTCACTAATAGATACACCATCTACATAAATATAATCAAACAACTCATCTTTTAATTTTTGATTTAAAAAACCCATCTTATTATACTCAAAAGTATTATTATATCTATAATAATCAAAAACAATTTGATTAGCATCATTAATATTATCTCTTACCTTAACAAGCTTATTTAAAATAATCTGATTATGCTGAACGCCAAGGCTCATCATACCTATTGCAACATAATTTATACTTGAAAGTTCTTCAACTTTATATCCCTTAGTCATTTCATATAAACTTAAATATGCCTCAAGCTCTTCCAAACTTAATTGAAATTTATTTCTACAAGATCTTTTTATAGATAAAAGACTCTTATTTAAAACCTCCGAATTAAAACTATTTGATGGTAAATATTTTGAAACCTTAATATTATCAAAAAAATATTTAAGCGAAATCATATTTTTATTATTATCGACTAATATACTGTTTTTAAAATCTTTTATAGCTTGCTGCCTAATATCAGATATATCTCTGTTAGATAAATAGTATAATAGAAATACAATAAAAATTGAAAATATTATTTGAGATATTTTTTTATTTCTAGTATGTACTTTATTTCTATCTATTATTATTATAGAACTATAAAAAAGCAAAATCAAAAAAATAGGTATCTTGAAGTTTTTTGCCGTTTGCGTAAAAAAGTTTTTTATTGTAATCGATGTCATTGCCATTTGAGCATTATCATATTTATGAAAACTATGATTCATCTCATCACTATTTATATTAATATCTCTAGTTTTAAAGTCATATTTTTTAATAGTTATCTTTCGATTATCTAAAAGGAGTAACATTAAACTCGAAAACAAGTCTGTACTATCGTCACCTAAGTCAATCTCCATTCCTTTATAAGGAACTCTAAATTGCATGTTATCCCGATCTAAAACTAATTCTCCATTGATATTCAATGGTTTGAAATATGGATATAATTGAGAGACCTGATTTGTTTGAATTTCAGAATAGGTCTTCTCAGAATATAATTTAATACTATTTCTTTTTTTGTAATTAGATACCATGTTATTTAAAGAGCCTATTCTTTGCTTTGTAAATTTAGCTTTTGGTAAAAAAGTTAAATCTGACCTATAATCCAAAGAATCCCAACTATCTCCAATACTTATTAAACCATTTTTAATTTGAACATATTTGCCTGGAGTACCCACGCACCTCTTAACATATTTAACATAATCATCATTAGGAAATTCAAATATAGATATATCTCCTTCTTTTATATCTTTAAATTTCGGTAATCTAAAAGAAGGTATATATGAACCAATTCTTGTAAATGGAACACCTATCCAATTAGGAGTTCTTAATCCATAAATAAATTTATTACCTATAACAACATCATTAAGCTCAATAGTATCAAGCATAGAGCCGGTTGGAACAACATATATTTCTAATATTGTCGTCTTTATAGCGAAAGCAACTAAAATTAATAAAACAAAATTTCTAAGGCTTATAAATAATTTAGATTGCATCTAATAACCTTTTGCAGCTCCATTTCTTCTATCATCGCTTACGCCTACATAAATATTATCTTTTTTATAATACATGATACAATTAGCTTCTCCAATTGATTTTTTATAATCAACTTCATGACCTAAAACAGTTAATTCATTAGAAATATTTTGATTAAAAAAAGCTTCTTCTAAAAATATTTTGTCAGGAAGCCATTGATGATGCGTTCTAGGAGATTCAACAGCATCTTTCAAAGGCATATTAAAATCTATAATATTTGATATAATTTGCGCAACAGTAGTTATTATTGTAGAACCACCTGGACTACCTATTATTGCAAATAATTCACCTGAAAAATCTTCAACAATTGTTGGAGTCATTGAACTTAACATACGTTTATTTGGTGATATAGAGTTTGCCCAACTCCCAACCAAGCCATATTTATTTGGATAGCCTGGCTTAATTGAAAAATCATCCATTTCATTATTAAGCAAAAAGCCTGCACCATCAACGGTAATACCAGATCCATACCAGCCATTTATAGTAGTAGTAACGCTAACAGAATTACCCCACTTATCAACAACTGAATAATGAGTAGTTTCTTCCTTATCATGATAATCTAAATTAAATGACTTAACATCAGAAGATTTACTAGCTTTACAGCATCGAATATCTTCTATTTTGATTTTTGCATACTTATCACCTACAAGAGTGTCAATCGGAACATTTATAAAATCACTATCACCCAAAACTTCAGCTCTATCTGCATAAGCACGTCTCTCAACTTCAGACATGTAATGAATATGTTTAGAACTATGATAATCAAAATCTCCAATTTCAAAACTTTCTAATTGATTTAATATTTGAGCCAAAACAATTCCACCAGATGAGGAGGGTGGCATAGTTATAATTTTGTAATCCCTATAACTAAAGATAATCGGTTTTCTTTCGACTGGCCTATAATTTTCTAAATCATCTAATGTTATAATACCTCCAATTCTTTCCATAGAGCTTACTATTTTTTTACTAATCTCACCTTCATAAAAATCTTTATAACCATATGAAGCTATCCTAGACAAAGTTTTAGCTAAATCTTTTTGAATAAATAATTCATTAAGTTTAAAACCTTCGTTTTTATAGAATATTTTTTTTGTTTCTACATCTGAAGATAAATATTGTCTATAGTAAGGACTATTTAATAAATTGTAATTAAGATAGTCAATTTTGTATCCGTACCTAGCTAACTTTATAGATGGCTGTATCAAAGTACCCCACCTTTTTGAACCATATTTATCATGAACATACCCAAAACCTGCTACGCTACCTGGAACTCCTACAGCTAATCCTGAATTCCAGCTTTTATTAGGAATAACATCTCCATTTAAATCTAAAAACATATCTTTATTGGATAATTTAGGTGCTGTTTCTCTAAAATCAATAGATGTTGTTTCTCCATCAGAAAATCTAATAACCATAAATCCACCGCCACCGATATTTCCAGCTCCAGGATGAGTAACCGCTAAAGCAAAGCCTACTGCAACAGCCGCATCTATTGCATTACCTCCATTCTTTAATACATCCAGTCCAATTTCAGTAGCTAAATGATTAGATGATACCACCATCCCATTAGCACCAACGGCATCAGGATACTTGCTATACATGAAACTAAGTAAAAATATTAACACTAACTTATTTAATAAATTTTGCATGAATATTTAATTTTAGGGTTTTTTGAAAAATCATCTGAATAAATTACATCTATCCTAACTTTGTTCACAGAATCTTTTTCTTTTATCGTTTCAATAAAATTTAAAATAACAGAATCTTTTCTAATTTTATTTAAGGATAATACATATATTGTTTTATCAAAATTAAAATACTTGATTACAGAAAATACTTCATTTATAGTTAATTCTTTCAAATTAAAACCTTTATTAATCAAATTAATTCCAAATCTGATAATAGGCATAGACTCATGTTTTTTCATATCATTAGAATTAATCATACCTGAAACAGGTTTAAATGTTTGCCTATGTATTTCAGAAGGTCCATATTTATTAAGTAAATCAAAATGTAACTTAGTACCGTAACCCTTATGTTTTGATAATTGAAACATAGGATAAATTTTATTATAACTTTCAATTATTTTATCTCTTTTGACTTTTGCAATAATTGATGCAGCAGAAATTTCAGCTACTTTTTGATCACCCTTAACAACAGCTTCTTGATTTATAGATGTTTTTATTAACTGATTACCATCAATCAAAAGTTTATATGGTCTAATACTTAAATTATTAACAGCTAAAAGCATTGCTTTTTTTGTCGCATTTAAAATATTGATTTCGTCAATTTCGTTTGCATTGACTATACCAATTTTATAATTAATATTTTCTTGAATAAGCTTATCATAAACCTTTTGACGTTTTGATGCAGATATTTTCTTAGAGTCTTTAATCTCAGTTATATCTATTTTTTCATTAAAAATAACAGCACAGGCAACAACAGGTCCAAATAAAGGTCCTCTTCCTGCCTCATCAATACCTGCAATTATTTGATTATTATTTGACATAAAACTTTCTTTTTAATTTAATTAAAAAAGATGATAAATTAAAAAGATGTTAGGGGTGCTTAATTGCTGAGATTATACCCTTTTAATTAACCTGACCTGGATAATGCCAGCGGAGGAAAACATGAAAAAAAATCTTTTATTACTAACCTTAATCACATCTCATATCTTCACTGCTACGTATAAAGTTGTTGATGAGCAAGAAATTCCAATTCCAAATGTACAAATCTACAACTCTATTGAAGGCGTAACATCTGATGAGAATGGTCTTTTTTCTTTAAACTCTAAATGTGTTAGTTATAATATTTCTCATATTGGTTTTCAAAAAGTAAATTTTAATCCATGCGATATATCAGACGATATTTCAAAAAAAATTGTTCTAAAAAATCTATCTATCCCTAATAATGAAATCAAAGTATTAGGAGACATAGGAAAATCAAAATTAAAAGATGTTTTATCTAATGTTGAGATTTTTACTCAAACTAATATCATTAATTCTGGAAAAAATTCATTTGAAGATATTCTTAAGGCATCTACAAATGTCAATTATTCCGGAGTAAGCTCAAGACCGAGATATTTTCAAATAAGGGGAATAGGCGAATATGAACAATATGTAAGTCAAGGTGGTCCAAGTTATTATGTGGCCTCATACATAGATAACTTCAATCTAAGTGGCCTAGGCTTGCCAATCCCGTTATTTGATGTAGAAAATATCGAAGTTTTTAAGGGTGGACAATCTTTTGCTTTCGGGCAAAATGCTCTTGCAGGTATTATTAAAGTAAATCTTAATAAACCAAAACCTATAAGGGAAACAAAAATCATTGTTGAAGAAGGAAGTTTTAATAAAAAAAATGTTCACTTTATTTATAACCAGCCCATACTATCTTTTTTAGGTTCAAAATTGTACTCCGACTCAAAAAATGAAAAAATTAACATGAGACTATCAATATCAAAGAATAAAGATGACGGCTTCATATATAATACTCATACTAAGGAATATTCAAATAAAAGAGATGAGCTAATTTCTAATATTCAATGGTCTTGGAGCAAAGTTTTGAAATCAGGAAATTTTTTAGCTATGAATATAGCTTCAATGCATTCTAGCCTTGACAATAACTACGATCGTTGGAGTTATACTAATTTTGATAACATGCAAACATTTGAAACGCACTCTAACTTCAATGGATTGCCTAACAATCAGTCTAAAGATGCTTTGTTTGGATTATCAAACAGTATTGAAGCAAGCTACAAAAATCAAAATAATTTGACCTTGACCACTATTTTCACCAATAATGATATTGAATTAAATCATTACTATGATGCAGATTGGTCGAATGAAACTCAATGGATAGAAGATCATCCTGAGCCATACAATACATACTATTCTTATTCTCAAATTGAGGATAGAAAGCGAAACGACAATTCATTTGAATTTAAATTAAATAAGGACTTTAATTTCGGAAAGAGCACTTTTGGCATCTTTAATAAATCTCTTAAAGAAAAGGATGTTGCAAATGGGTTTATCTTTTGGACAAGTGGAGGCTGGGTTTCAGAGTTTACAAGCACATACAATATTGATTATTCATCACTTTATTACCAGTATATCCATTATTTAAAAAATAATATTAGACTTATTCTAAATCATCGAATAGATAACTACGAAAATAATTATAAAAATAAAGTAGTAACCACTAATTCATCAGACTATAGCGTAAACACTATCGATCAACCTGGAGAAATTTTCAATGAAAAATTCTCCAGTTCAAGAGCTGGAATACGATTTAATAATTTTTTTATATCCATATCTTCAAATCATAAACCTGGCGGTTTTAATCAAAACCCCTACGTGGAGAATGATTATAGAAAATATTTAGCTGAAGAAACTACTAGCCTAGATATAGGGTATAAGGAAAATTTTGAACGACTATCTATTAATTTAAATATTTTTCATATGTATAGAAAAAATATGCAGATTGATATAGCTGATCAGGCTGATGCTGCAAATCCTGTTACTTTTTACTTTTATACTGCAAATGTTAAAAGAGGTACAAATTCTGGGCTAGATCTATTATTGAATTATAGATTGAATAGTAAAACAAATTTATTTTTTAATTGTGGACTTCTTAGAAGTACGAAAGATCGTTTTACTTACCCATCTCCAGTACTTAATCCAGATCCAGTAATTGAAAAACGTGACCAAGCTCGAGCCCCGAAACACACTATCACTACTGGCTTAGAATCGCAGATTACATCTAAAATATTTACACGATTGGAGATAATAGCAAAAGATAAATATTATTACTTTAACAATACCAATCAAATGTCTAAATCATATACTATATTAAATTTTACTTCTAAATACAAAATTAGCAATAACATAGATTTTGGTCTGAGTATAAAAAATGCTACGGACGAACATTATGGAATTCATGGTTTCTATTTTTCCGTATCAGGATATGAGCCAAGAAAGTTTCATGAATCTCCTGCAAATCCAAGAGACATAAGTGTTTCTTTATCTTTAAAATTATAATTTGATATATATACTTATAGCATATTTTGCAATTATCCTTACTATTGGTTTTTGGACAAAATCTAAAAAAAACACAAAAGACTTCGTCTATGCAGGAAGAAAGCTAACGGCAATTCCTCTTGCTTTTACACTGATTACTACATGGTATGGAGCTATTTCAAGTGTCGGCCAAGAAATATCATATAATGGAATATCTACATGGCTTTATTTCGGACTAACATATTATATCGCTGCCTTTATATATTCTGAATTTATTTCAAGTAAAATTATAGATAAAAATATAAGCTCTATATCAGATGCAATATTAAAGCATATGGGTAAAAAGGCTGCATTAATATCAATTCCTGTTGTTCTGCTATATATATCTCCTGCCCCATATTTAATTATGCTTGGAAATATTATTAATACCACCATGTTTAAATCTACGAACTTTACAATCTCTGTATTAATTGGAGTTATTATAAGTACCTTATATTGCTTTAAAGGTGGTTTTAAGGCTATTATCAATACAGATAGATATCAGTTCTACTTTATGTTTTCAGGATTCTTTCTTATGGTATTATACATTGTTCTTAATTACGACTATGGATTTGTAAAACTAAAAGAAATTTATAATACAGACCCTGACCTATTTGCAATACCTGGAAATCAAGGTTGGGGATACATTATAGCTTGGGGTTTTTTAGCAATTTTAACTTTTGTAGATCCAAACTTTCATCAGAGAACATTTTCCTCAAAAAATAAAGCGGAAATTAAGAACGCAATTCGGATATCCATATTTTGCTGGTTTATATTTGATATCATTACTCTTTTCTGTGGACTCTATACAATAGGGCTAGCATCTCATACTCCTTACATTTCTTTAGCCTTAGATGTTTTTAAAAACTATCCATTATTATATGGAATATTTATTATATCAATACTATCTATTGTTATGTCTACGATAGATAGTTTTACATTTGTTTCAGCTATAACTATTGGTAAAGACATAAAAAAAATTCTTAATAAAGATTTTACACAGAAAGATATTAACTGGGGCATATTATTTACGATTACATTATCATTGATTATTATACAATTTTTTGATAATAGTAGAATTATTCAAATTTGGTTTACTTTTGGAAGCTATATGGTTAGTGGGCTACTTGTACCATTTATGTGCATTCTGTTTAATATAAAAATACGATGTCCAATTATATTAATACTTCTTCCATTAATTTTAACGCTAGTATGGGACATAATGCAAATTAGCTGGATTATATCAATGTATCCAGGATTATTCTTAAGTATTTTACTAGGGTTATTATTGAAAATTAGGAATTAGCTAATTTACGACTTCGCAGACATAACGGTATTATAAAGAAGCATAGCTATTGTCATTGGACCAACTCCTCCAGGCACTGGCGTTATATACGAAATTTTATCAATCATTGAATCTAAATTAACATCTCCAACAATCCTATACCCTTTTTTTAAAGTCGTATCTTCAACTCTATTAATTCCTACATCAATAATAACAGCACCTTCTTTAACCATATCAACATCTAGAAAATTAGGAACACCTATTGCACTTACTACTATATCAGCATTTCTAGTATAAAATTTTAAATTTTTAGTGCGAGAGTGGCACATAGTAACAGTTGAATTACCTTTTTTAAATTTTTGAGCAAGAAGAGCAACCATAGGTTTTCCAACTATATTACTCCTACCAATAACAACGCAATCTTTTCCAGATGTTTCAATATTATAGTAATCTAAAATTTTAATAATACCATGAGGTGTACAAGGTATGAAATTCGGTTTACCAGAAAACAAACGACCTACATTGTATGGATGAAAACCATCTACATCTTTATTTTCATCAATAGCATTTAAAATTTTCTCATCATCAAAATATTTAGGCAATGGAAGCTGAACAAGAATACCATGTATAGATTCATCTTTATTCAATTTTTCTATAAATTTCAATATCTCATTTTGAGAAATATTTGAATCAAATTTAAAAGTTTCACTATCACAATCATTTTTAGCAAAAAACTTGGCCTTAGCATTAACATATATTTGAGAAGCGGGATTTTCACCTATAATAATAGCTGCAAGCTTTGGGATAACATCAGATTTCTTTAACTCAGATATAGTAAGACTTAATTCTCTTGCTAAACTTGAAGATACTTCTTTGCCTGAAAGAAGCTTATTCTCCTGTTTCATTTCTTTTTTCGAAGGACAATATTTGTTGATCAACATATTCTTTTAAAGAAATTGTTTTTGATTTAATCCTATCTAAAAGCTGGTTTTCTGAATACTTACTTTCTTTTTCTTTAAATAATTCATCAGCAATGTTCATACATGCTAGTATAGCAATTCTTAACTGCTCTGTTTTAGGATCCATCCCAGAATTTTTCAACTCCTTCATTGTACTATTTACATAATTAGCAACTTTATCAATATAATTCTTATCTGCTGTTGTCTTAATAGTATAGTTTTGACCAAGAACTTCAACTAATATATCTTTTTTTTGTTTCATTTATCTCTGAGTTATTTGATAATTTTTCTTTAATCTACTAATTATTTTTTCAATGATAGCATCAACATCACTATCTTTCAAGGTCCCTACGCTTGATTGAAACACCATTTTAAAACCATAACTTTTCGTATCTTTATTAAATGAATCATCTGTATAAACATCAAATAAATATACTTCATTTAAAAATTTTCCACCAGCTTTCTTAATCGTATTTATAAGTTTTTTTGCGTTAGAATCACCAGAAACTAAAATTGATATATCTCTTTCTACATTTGGATAAATCGAGGGCTCTTTAAAATCATGACGCTTAATCAAAATCTTTTTAATATTATCAATTGAAAGTTGCGCATATACAACTTCCATATTGATACCACTATTTTTTAATACTTTATTGTTCAATATTCCAATATATCCTAATTCTTGATTTTGAGATCTAATTAAATAACAAACATCAAAACCTTTTTTCTTATTTTCTACATAATCGTGTTCACTTAGATTGAAATTATCTAAGAATGAGTCTATATCACCTTTAGAATTAAAAAAATCATATTTCATATTATCTTTCCAGTGATTAAACTGTTTTTTAGGCCAAACTATACCTAAACACATATCTTCATCAGAAGGAGTTTTGTCAGCAGATTTATAAGTTGCACCAATCTCAAATAATTTATAGTTTTCGTTTTTCCTGTTTTGATTAAAAGCAACTGCTCTAAGTAATCCTGGAGCGATAGAATTTCTAATAAATTTCATATTTTCATTTAGCGGATTAGAAATCAAAACACCTTCACTTTCAGCAAAAGCTTCATGTTCTTTATTTGAAAGTAAACTATTTGAATAATGTTCAAAAAATCCTTTATTAGATAAATTAACTTTAATTCTATCAACTATATCATTATTCTTTGAACTGACAACATCATAGCCAATTGATAAACTTTTACTATTTTCAATATTATTAAAACCAAAAACTCTAGCTACTTCCTCATATAAATCGACATCTCTATTAACATCATGCATTCTATAACTAGGTGGAACACATATATAGGAATTTTTATTTTTTTTATAAGATATATTTAATCTATCAAAAATATTTTTAATGTCCTCATTGTTTAAACAGGTGCCTAAAAATTTATTGCAATCATCTATGTTAAACAAAATACCATCCTTATTTTCTGGCTTTTGACCAACCTGAATTAAACCTTTACTGATACTTCCTCCACTATAATCAAGAATCATACCTGATAAAAAATCAATTGCAATTTTTACCATATCTGGATCTACAGACCTTTCATACCTTCTAGATGCATCAGTTGATAAATCTAATGCTTTAGCACTTTTTCTAATAGTAACTGAATCAAATAAAGCGCTTTCTATAAAAATATTTTTTGTATTACTATCTACCTCTGTATTTTTGCCGCCAATAACTCCAGCAATAGCTATAGCTTTATTTTTATCTTTTATTAATAAATTTTTTGAAGAAAGGCTTCTATCAATAGAATCTAAAGTTTTAAACTTAACATCAGATGAAGAATATCCAACTTTGATTTTTTTATTTGGCAATTTATCATAGTCAAAAGTATGCATAGGTTGCCCAATAGTAAGCATAACGTAATTAGCTAAATCAACTATTATATTAATTGGCTTCATACCTAAATTATTGAGTTTATTTTTTAACCAGCTAGGAGACTCTTTAACATCTACATTAGTAACTATTCGTCCTACATATAATGGACAAGCAACATTATCTTCAATTTCTACAGAAATCTGACTATTAATATCTGCACCAGATTCAACAATTTTAAATGGATTTTTTTTAAAAATATTTTCCATTATTTCTGATTGAGATACAGATTCTATAATACCTAACTCTCTTGAAATACCTAAATATGATAAGCAATCTCCTCTATTAGGAGTTAAATCAAAATCAATAATAGTATCTTTTTCAAGACTGACAAAATCTTCGAATGAATCACCAGGATTCAAATCTCCATCTAAAACCATTATTCCTTTATGATTTTCACTAAGACCAAGTTCTTTTTCTGAACATATCATACCATTTGAAACTTCGCCTCTAATTTTTGTTTTTTTTATTTTAAATTTACCATTATCTAACGTAGAGCCTACAACAGCAACAGGAACATAAATATTATTTTTAACATTTGGAGCACCACAAATAATCTGTAAATCAGAATCAGAACCAATATCAACCTGACATAATGATAAGTGATCTGAATTACTATGTTTTTTTATAGAATTAACCTTTCCTATAATAACCCCACCAAAAGATACGCCTATATCAGAAAAAGAACATTCTAGACCTAAATCAGTAAGCTTAGATACTAAAACATCTGTATCTAGATTAGTATTTATTAATTCTTTCAGCCATTTCAAAGAAATAATCATATCTTGAATTGCTCTAAAAATTTAATATTACCATCATAGAATTTACGTATATCATTAACTCCATATTTAAGCATCGCTATCCTTTCAATCCCCATTCCAAAAGCAAAGCCTCTCCATTTAGAAGAATCATAATTGACCGATTTAAAAACATTAGGATCAACCATACCACAACCTAATATTTCAAGCCATCCAGTCCCTTTAGTGACCCTATGATCTGCTTGTGTTTCTAAACCCCAATAAATATCCATTTCAGCACTAGGCTCTGTAAATGGAAAAAAACTGGGTCTAAATCGAACCCTAACATCTTTACCAAACATTGTTTTTGCAAAATAGTCTAAAGTTGCTTTTAAATCTGAGAAACTTACATTCTTATCGACATAAAGGCCTTCAACTTGATGAAAAAGACAGTAGCTTTTCACACTAATATCCTCATTTCTATAAACTCTTCCTGGAGATATGATTCTTATAGGAGGAGAATTATTCTCCATAAAATGAACCTGAGTAGAAGATGTATGAGTTCTCAATAAGAGCTCACTGTTAATATAAAAAGTGTCCTGCATATCACGAGCAGGATGATTTTTAGGAATATTCAAAGCTTCAAAGTTATAAAAATCAGTATCAATTTCAGGGCCAAAAACTGTATCAAAGCCTATTTTATTAAAAATTTCTTTAATTTCATTAGTAACAATAGTTAATGGATGAAGTCTTCCTTTACTAAAAGGGCTACCAGGCAATGAAAAATCTTGACTTAATTCAGACTGAGAAGAACTTATACTCTGACTTCCTATTAAATTTTGAATATCATCATATATATTATTCTTCAGAGAATTAATCTTTTCTCCGGCTTTTTTTCTATTTTCAGGAGAAACTTGAGACAATTCTTTAAATAAAAGAGAAATTCTTCCTTTCCTACCTATATATGCATTTTTAAGGTACCCAAAATCTTTATCTTTCAAAGCTCTTTCTCTATCAAGCTTAAAAGATTTCTCGATTTGCTTAATCTTAGAAAATAGATTAGACAACGTTAAAAAAAACTACGAAATTGACTTAATTATTTCTGAGAACCTGCTAGGATTATGAACCGCCATATCTGCAAGGACTTTTCTATCTATTTCAACATTACTTTGCTTAAGTAAGTGCATAAACTTCGAATAAGATATACCATGCTGCCTTACTGCAGCATTAATCCTTATAATCCAGAGTCTACGAAACTCTCTCTTTTTATTTCTTCTATCTCTGTAAGCATATTGTAATGCTTTTTGAACAGCATCTTTAGCTGTACGATAATTTGATTTCCTAGTCCCGAAGTAACCTTTGGCTTGTTTTAAAACCTTTTTATGTCTTCGTTTACGAGGGACTGAACTATTTGATCTAGGCATGATTTCTCCTTAATTATTTTTGAATCATTTTCTTTGTTCTACTTGTCATTGCACTACTCATACAAGTATCTTTACGGAGGCGTCTATTCCGCTTACTGGTTTTTCGGGTTTTAAAATGGTTCCCGCCAGATCGATTATGAACGACTTTACCTGAACCTGTTACTTTAAATCTCTTTGACGCACTTTTCTTTGTTTTTACCTTTGGCATTATTTCTCCAAATTATTTAGGGCTTAATATTAAGAACATTTTTCGACCTTCCAAACTAGGTTTTTTATCAATCTCAGAAATTCCACTAAAAGATTCTGCTACATTATTCAACATTTCTAAGGCTGAATCCTTTCTTGAAATCTCTCTACCTCTAAACATAATTGTAAATTTCATTTTATTTCCGTCTTCTAAAAATTTCTTAGCCTTATTTAATTTTGTAACTAAATCATGTTCACCAGTATTTAATCTTAATCTAATTTCTTTAACATGAATTATATGTTGATTTTTTTTATTCAACTTATCTTTTTTTTGCTTTTTATATAAGTATTTACCAAAGTCTAAAATCTTGCAAACAGGTTGTTCTTTACCATCAGATATTTGCACTAAATCTAAATTGTTATCCTGCGCAATTTTTAAAGCGACACTCCTATCTAGGACACCTCTTTTTTTACCCTCAGAATCAATAAGCATAACTTTGTCTGCTTTTATTGAATTATTTATGAAAAATTTATTTTTTTTAACTATTTTATCAATCTCCTTTCTTTATTATCTATTTCATTTATTATTTTTTTTATAAAATTATCTAATTTTATTTCACCAATATCTCCTTCAAACTTTCTTCTTACTGAAACAGAAATATTCTTTTCCTCTTTGTCTCCCAATATTAGCATAACAGGGATTTTCTTCATCTCTGATAATCTAATCTTAGCTCCCATCTTTTCATTCCTTAAATCTAAGTTAATTCTAATATGATTCTTTTCTAGTTCTTTTTTTACATAAATAGCATAATTATTATTTTTTTCAGAAACTGGGATAATAGAAACCTGTTTAGGGCAAAGCCATAAAGGAAAATTACCTGCAAAGTGTTCTATTAAAAAACCAACAAATCTCTCATGGGTACCAAGTGGAGCTCTATGAATACATAAAGGAGTTTTATCAGTGTCATTTTTATCTTTATAAGTCAACCCAAATCTAGAAGGTATAGCAAAATCTACTTGATTAGTTGCTAATGTAAATTCTCTACCTATAGCACTCCACACCTGAACATCAATTTTAGGACCGTAAAAAGCAGCTTCACCAGGAATTTCAATAAAATTCAATCCCCCATCTGTTAAAGCATCTCTTACAAGACTTTCAGTTTTTTTCCATAATTTTGGCTCATCAACATATTTATCACCCATTTTTTCAGGATCATGCAAGCTAAGACGCATTTCATACTTCTCTATTCCAAATATATCAAAATACTTTAAATACATATTACAAACTGATAAAAATTCTTTTTTAAATTGATTCTCAGTACAATATATATGCGCATCATTCATTTGCATACTTCTAACTCTCATAAGACCAAAAAGTTGACCTGATTTCTCATATCTATAGCACGTTCCATATTCAGATAGCCGAATAGGCAAATCCTTATAACTTTTGGGTGAACTTGCATATATTTTATGATGATGAGGACAGTTCATTGGCTTTAAATAATATTCATTGCCATCAATATCCATAGCAGGAAACATACTGTCTTTATAATGAGAAAGATGACCTGATTTTTTATATAAAGAAGATTTTGTAATATGCGGAGTGCGAACCCTACTATAGCCAGCACTTATTTCTGTCTCTTTTGCTAATTTCTCAATTTCATCAATAATAACCATACCATTTGGAAGCCATAATGGCAACCCTGCCCCAACCTCTTCATCAAATGTAAAAATTTTTAATTCTTTACCAATTTTACGATGATCTCTTTTTTCAGCCTCTTCAAGCATTCTAAGATAAACTTTTAATTCTTTATCTGTTCTCCAAGCAGTCCCATATATGCGAGTCAACATCACATTATTTTCGTCTCCTCTCCAATATGCTCCAGCTACTTTCATAAGCTTAAAAGATTTACCTATATGCTTAGTACTTGGAAGGTGGGGACCTCTACACAAATCGGCCCATTCACCCTGTTTATATATGGTTAGTTCTTCTTTCAATGGTAAATCTTTTATTATTTCAGTTTTATAAAACTCACCAATTCCTGAAAAGTATTTAATTGCATCTTCTCTATCCCATACTTCTCTAACAAATGAATCACCTCTATCAATAATTTGATGCATTTTTTTTTCTATTCTAACTAAATCATCAATTGTAAAAGGATTTTTCCTTGCAAAATCATAATAAAAGCCATTTTCTATAGAAGGTCCAATTGTAACTTGTGTTTCAGGATAGATTTCTTGAACAGCCTCTGCCATAACATGAGCACAATCATGCCTTAAAACATCTAAAAATTTATCAGAGTCTCTTTTTAAAATGTTCAATTTTGAATCTTCATCAATAGAATACGATAAATCACGAAGCTCACCATTCAATTCTATAAGAACTGACTGTTTTGCAAGGCCTTCTGAAATATCTTTTGCTATCTCAAGACCTGTAACACCTTGTTGTCTTTCAAGGACCGTACCATCTGGTAAAGTAATATTTATTTTTTTATCCATATCTTTTAAGTGGTCGATACTGGACTCGAACCAGTGACCTCCACGATGTCAACGTGGCGCTCTAACCAAGCTGAGCTAACCGACCTATATCTACTTTTTTTAACATCCAAAATATAACGCACTAATATCCTAAAATTGAATAATATTTATCTAAATCAAGCAAAAGCTTAGCAGCTTCATTATACTCACTGTCAACTTCTAAAGAAACTCCAATTCTACTTTTTTCATCAAGCAATATTCTATGAAATTCTCTTTTCAATCCATTGATAATCCATTTACGATTTTCTGGATCTTTAAATTGAGCAGCTTTTCGCTTTTTAAAATACTGTTCAGTTTTATTTATCACTCTATGCTCATGCCTTAATTCAGAAATAAATTTTAAAAACTTTTCTTGTTTAGCTGAATTCCCTTCTATCTTTTTCTTCATAGATATAAACTCTCTTTCTCCAGGTAATTGATAAGAAAAATCATCTCCCAACTCTTTTATAAATTCCTCGAAGTCATTTAGAGTTTGATCAGTAATCAATATGTTATCCTTTGTAATATTTTTTTTTGGAATATATTGAGCTGAGAATGAAAGAAATACACCCTTATCCCATAAAGCTTTTATAAAAATAGGAATTTGCTCTTTAGAAGACTCTAAATCAGGAGATATACCTCCTCCGCCTAAAACCTCTCTATTCATGTTAATAGTATAAAAAACGGAATCTTTTTTATCTAGCCCATCTGTTAAATAGCCATTATCAAGCCAATCTTGTTTTTGAATCAATCTTCCTGAAGGAGTATAGTATTTTGCATTTGTAATCTTAAGAGAAATAGTATCATTTAAATTTTTTATTTTTTGAACAAGACCTTTTCCAAAAGTCCTTCTTCCCATTACTACGCCCCTATCTAAATCCTGAATTACACCAGATACAATTTCACTCGCTGAAGCAGAGCCCTTATTAACAAGAACGATAATAGGTGTATTAATAGATAAAACTGGAGCTCTTGTTGATTTATAATGTCTTAAAATCTTACCATTTTTTCCTTTTGTATAAAGTAATGTTTGCCCTTTGTCAATAAGCAAATTAAGAATAGATATAGATTCTCCCAAAAGCCCTCCAGAATTACCTCGCAAATCTATAATTAAACCTTTTAATCTTCCATTATAGTCATATTTATTGTTATTGTTTAGATCATCAAAAAACTCACCTGAATCCCACTCTTTATTTTTATTTTTATCAGAATACCTTTCTCCAGCATCCCATACTCCATTTTTATTTTGATCTCGATACCTTTCAGGACTGTCCCATTTGTCATTATTGTTTAAATCAGAGAAAGTTTCTCTATCTATATAATTAAGAGCCTTTAAAAAATCTTCATAAGTGTTCCTTGAAAATCTTGTTATTCTTATATATCCAATAGAGTTTTCATCAATTCCATAATAAGGGACATCATTAACAGATATATTTGAGCGCGTTAATTCAAAAGAAATTTTCTTTTTAGGGTTAGGTTTTTTACCATGCCTTAAAACCTCTAATACAACTTTTGTACCAAGCTCACCTTTTATTATTTTTGCTGCATCTCTTGTAGTCATACCAATACATTTAATACTATCAATTTTTACTATTTGATCTCCTGCTTTAATCCCTTCAGTATATGCAGGACTATCTTCCATAGGAGATAATACTGTTAAAGTATCTCTCAGCAAACCAATCCTTATTCCAACTCCTCCATACTTACCTTTTGTAAGCATATCTAGGCGTTCTTTACTACCCCCAACAACTAGCTTAGTATATGGATCCAAAGGTTTGAGCATACCTTTAATTGCAGACTTCATCAATTCAGATTGATTGATAGAATCAACATACATTTTATTGATATATTCAAAAGATTTATCAAACATATCTTTATATTCTTCAATATTTTGTTCATTTGAAAAAATAACCTTATTATTCGCTTTTTTTTGAGCTAAAAAAAGCGACATCAAAAAAACAAAAATAGTAGTAGTTTTATACTTTAATATCATACCTCTCCTTTACAATATCCCAAATATGATTTGAAATGATTTCTTTCTGTAATTTTCCATTAATAACAATTATTCTTTGAGGGTCCCTCTTGGCTAATTCTAAAAAACCTGACCTAACTTTATTTAAATAAACTAACCCTTTATCTTCGATTCGATCGTTTTCAATTTTTTTTCTTCTAGTTAATGATTCTTCCGCATCTATATCTAAATAGAAAGTTAAGCTTGGAAAGTTGCCTTCAATTGAAAATTGAGTGAGCAAATTAAAGAATTTTATATCATTATCTTCACCGTAACATTGATAGGCTAAAGTGCTATCATTAAATCTATCGCAAATAACAAAACAACCTTTATCAATATAAGGAGAAATTTTCTCCTTTAAAAGTTGTACACGAGATGCAAAAAACAAAAGAGATTCTGCTTTTCCACTAAGATTTAAATTACTTTTATCTAAAAGAATTGAACGTATTTTTTCAGAAATAGATGTTCCTCCTGGCTCTCTAAAGATATTGCACTCTTCACCAATAGAAATTAGATTTTCTTTTAAAGCCTTAACTTGTGTGCTTTTACCAGAACCATCAATGCCTTCAAAGGATATAAATTTATGATTCATTGTAACTTTTTTTAGCGATTATAATAACGTACTCACCTTTAATAATAAAATCTTTCTCTAATTTCAAGATAACGCTATCAAAAGTACCAAATATATTTGCTTCATTTATTTTTGTCAACTCTTTGCAAATAGATATAGAACGATTACCCATCACAGGCCTTAAATCTTTAAGTGTTTTTAAAATTCTATTTGGAGATTCAAATAAAATGATAGTTGTATCTAAAGCTGATAATTCAGCAATTCTAGTTTTACGCCCTTTTTTTTTGGGCAAAAAACCTTCAAAAAAAAATCTTTCAGAAGGCAACCCAGATACACTTAAGGCAGCAACTAATGAGCTAGGACCCGGCACTGTAAAAACATTTATGTTATTATGCCTTGCTTTATTTACTAACAGATAGCCTGGATCACTAATACATGGAGACCCAGCATCTGAAACCAAAGCAACATTGCTTCCATCTAACATTAGAGATAGAATATCATGAACTTTATAATTCTCATTTTTAAGATGCAAAGGAATCATTTTATTACTTATATTATATTTTTTAAGAAGCCTTCTCGTAATTCTAGTATCCTCTACTGCGATACAATCAACATTTTTAAGCGTTTCAATAGCCCTTAAGGTTATATCTTCTAGATTTCCAATAGGAGTGCTTACTACATACAATGAGCCAATCACTAATTCAAAATTTCCTTTATTGATTTATGAATCATATCGATAGCATAGTCCAATTCTTGTTTAGTAACTGTCAAATGAGGTCTAAATCTTACAGTATAATCACCAGAAGACAATATTAACAATTTATTTTTATAAGCTTGTGATATAACTCTATCTCTCTCTGTTGATGATGGCAAGTCAAATGCGCAAAAAAGACCGCTTCCTCTAGAATTAGAAACAAAACCTGGAAAAGAAGACTCTAAAAAACGCATTTTTTCCATCAAATAATTACCTTTAGAGCTAGCATTGTCTAACAAAGATTCTTTTTTTATAGTTTCAAGAATAATTCTAAAACGAACCATATCTACAAGACTGCCTCCAAAAGTTGAATTGATACGACTAGACTCTGAAAAAACATTTTTTTCTACTTCAAGAACTCTATTTCCTGCAAGCATGCCACAAACTTGAGTTTTTTTACCAAAGGATATAATATCTGGAATAGGAGCCTTCTTAATAGTAGTATCACACCTGCATAAATTAGGAGTAAAGTGCTGGTGTGCCCACATTTTTCCTGTTATACCTATACCAGTCTGCACTTCATCGTATATAAGTAAAAACTCATTATCTTCTGATAAATTTTTTAGCTTTTCAAAAAACTGACACCTAAAATGATTATCTCCACCCTCCCCTTGAATAGGTTCTATAATTAAACCTGCAATTTTATTAGGGTTTAATTTAATGGCATCTTTAATTTGAGAAATAGCTAAATCTTCTTTTACTTTAACTTTCTCAATAACTTCATCTGTTATAGGAAAGCTTAAATACGGATTGTCAATACGTGGCCAATCAAATTTTGGGAAATACATTGTTTTTCGTGGATCTGAAGTATTAGTCAATGATAATGTATACCCCGTCCGACCATGAAAAGCCTGTTTAAAATGAATTATTTTCATATCTTCATCTACACCTATCCCCTTCTGCATATTCTTTCTTATTTTCCAATCAAATGCCGTTTTCAAAGCATTCTCAACAGCCAGACCTCCTCCTTCAACAAAAAATGCATTATTAATATATTCAGGTATTGCAATTTCATTAAAAGTTTTCATAAAATCTGCATATTGCGTACTATAAATATCTGATAGAGTTGGTTTAAAAAGAGACACTTCAGCTAGCTTATCTTTTTGTGCCAATATTTCTGGATGATTATAACCAATAGCACCTGACGCATACATTGAAAACATATCTAAATACTCTGCACCATCTCTAGCATCTACCAACCATGAATCATGAGATTTAACTAAATCTATTATAGGCTCAAAACCATCTGCTAAAATATTATTTGACAAAACTTCTCTGACTTTTCTAGGTTTTACTGACATTTTTACTCCAAATTAAATTTAATTCCTTGAGCCAAGGGAAGATCTAAGCTCCAATTAACTGTGTTTGTTTGTCTTCGCATATAAGCCTTCCATGAATCAGAACCAGACTCTCTTCCACCTCCAGTATCTTTTTCTCCTCCAAAAGCACCTCCAATCTCTGCACCTGATGTCCCTATATTTACATTTGCAATACCGCAATCACTACCCATAGCAGATAAGAATTTTTCTGAATTTATAACGTTATTTGTAAAAATTGAAGAAGATAGCCCTTGCGAAACATTGTTATGCTCTTTTATTGCTTCATCCATATTTTCATATTCTATTAAATATAATATAGGTGCAAATGTTTCTTGTTTTACAATTTCAAAATGACTTTCAGCCTTAATAATTGCAGGTTCCACAAAAGACCCTTTAAGTGATTCAAGCTTACTACCTCCATACAATAATTCACCTCCTTGACTTAATGCATTTTCAATAGCATTCAAATAACCATTTACAGCATCCTTATCTATTAGTGGTCCCATAAGCGTATCAGGTAATAATGGGTCGCCTATTTTAACCTGCTTATAAGCAGCAACCAGCTTATTTGATATTAAGTTAAATTGATTCTTATGTATGAAAACTCGCCTTGTAGAAGTACATCTTTGACCTGCTGTTCCTACTGCTCCAAATACAATGGCAGGAATCACAAGATCAAGATTACTATCTTCATCAACTATAATACCATTATTTCCACCTAACTCAAGAATAGTTTTTCCTAATCTGGATCCGACTTTTTGTGCAACGATTTTTCCCATTTTAGTAGAACCTGTAGCAGAAATCAATGGTATTCTTCTATCACTAACTATTTCTTCACCTATATTTGAATCTTCTCCAATTATAAGATTAAAAATACCCTTATAACCATTTTCTATAAGGACCTCGTTGCAAATATTTTGTACAGCAATAGCACATAAAGGAGTTTTCAAAGAAGGCTTCCAAATAACAACATCACCACAAACAGCAGCAATAAAAGCATTCCAAGCCCATACAGCCATAGGGAAATTAAATGCTGTTATAACTCCAACTATACCTAAAGGATGCCATTGTTCATACATACGATGATTAGGTCTTTCAGAATGCATTGTAAGTCCATACAATTGCCTTGATAGACCGACAGCAAAATCAGCAAGATCAATCATTTCTTGAACTTCTCCATCACCCTCTGATTTAATTTTTCCCATTTCATACGATATTAAGCTCCCTAGTGAATCTTTATGCTGTCTAAGCTTTAGTGAGATTTGATAAATAAGCTCTCCTCTTTTAGGAGCCGGCAACATTCTCCATGATTTGAATGCTTTTTGTGAAGCTAATACGATATCTGAATAAATAGCTTTATCTGCAATCTGAACATCAGATATTCTATCTAAAGATCCTGGGCTATATGACGTGAAGGATTTATTTTTACTACAATCAATCCATTTTTTACCTCCAATACAAGCCCCGCTATTAATTTTTTTTATTCCTAAAGATTCTAGATTCATAAATACTCCTTAAATATTATCACTTACTTTACTGCTACTTTTTTTAATAGAAAAATAGCCTATAAGAATTAACACCACAATCACTAAAGAACCTATTGCCCCATAATAGTAGTCACCTCCGCTAAACTTAATCAAATCATCAAATCTTCCGATTAACAATGAAATTCTACCCATTACAGTAAAACCAAATGAAGCACCAAACGAAATCATAAGAAAATATATTCCAACTTTACTTATTTTGCCCAATGCCCCTTCATGTTTTTTTGAAAAAAAGAAATAGACCAATGCGCTAATAGTTCCTACAATAAGAATCATACTATTTATAAAAGATACTGGGTCAGTTAATGATAAATCATTCTTAACTCCTTGAACTTGTGCCAAAATATCAGAATTCAAATAACTAAATGCTCTTAATCCTGCAAAAACACCTACAATATATGCAATTGAATACCGTGCTAACCAAGATAAAGATGGAATCAATCTAAAAAGCATTAAAACACCTAACGCAAGAGGAATAAGGTAACTAATGTAAATTGTAGGCTCTTTAGAAGATATATCTATACCGCCTTCTGTCAATAAGGTTGGACTTACTGCTCCAAATAACGTTGTTATATTATACCCAAGATTATAAACCCCATACCATATTTCAATTAAGATATTACTATCATTATTTTCAGGTAATTTTGGCCATAATTTTCCAATTAGACTTGGACGTAAAAATTGCCAATAGGCCAAAACAAGACCATAGCCTGCAGATACACCAGCAAACAAATGTTCAGCTGCTTTGTACAAAGGATTATCATTAAATAAGAAACTAAATATAGCTAACGTCAGAAACGCAGATATCCACGCAGTCAGAATATCAGCACTAGTTATTTCTAGCCCTGTCATCTATCTTCCTTTCTTTTAATAATATAAGTAATGTTACCAATAATAATTAAAATGACAATTAACAAGTGTGCAAAAGATTGTGGCGTCATATTCTTTGATGCAGGACCAAAATCTCCAACTAAGCTTTCATAGCTAGCAGCGCCCGATAAACCTGCCAGTATTCCTTTTAGCTGACCATTATTAACATAAGGTAATAATTCTGTTACCTGAACTGCAGTTACACCAGTAGTAACATTTATTTTTTTACCATTACAAGCTGCCTCACTTTGATCTCCTGCAAACTGAACCCACTCTTTAGAGCCCGGACTTCCAGCAGAGAAAGAAACAATAAAATCATAATCACATAAATTTTTTATACTATCTTTTACTTTAGGAAATATCTTTGGAATATCAGACAACATTCCTTTTATAACAGCTTCTCCACCTGGAGCATATCCCAACTGAACTATTCTTTTATTAAGATTAATATTTGATTCTAATAGTAATGAATCTTTTTTAACCCTATCTATTGTTTGAGTAATCATGCCTAAACCAGTAGGAAAAAGGGCAACCAAGTGAACTTCATTATCAGTTAATAAAACCTGCTTCATAATAGCGAATGACATCGGTCCAAGTTCAGGCTCTGTACTAGGTCCATAATCGAAAGAAAGAAGTATTCTTTTATTGGGCTCTTTAAATGTGTTAGATATTGAATTATACGCAGTTTGTGCATAATCATCAGGAGCAATTGGCATCTCTAATTCAACAATCATCGGAGTTATAACCGCTATAGCTAAAAGAAGATATATAATTCTCCTGTCAATATTACTTAAAATTTGAAGCGCTTTCATTTATTCACCTAGAAATGATTTATCTTTACCAAAAATAATTCTCAATGATGTTGCAACTATTCCTAAAGCAACGCCTATCATAATAGCTTTTTTTCCTGCGACAGTAGGATAAGCTATAATCCAAAACAATACAGATTTAGAATTTAAAAATGTAGGATTCCAAAAAAACATAGAAAACCCTAACAAAATACATGACACTAAAAAAGATTTAATCAACATATCTTTAGATTTAAACAATGGAGATATAAATGCAAATAAAAGAGATAGCAATATAAAAACAAATATCCAAGAAGGGATATATGCCCCTATAGGAACAGCACCAATCATAACAAGAACTCCTGCTGTAAGCAATAAAGATGCTTCAAAATTTCTTATTCTAAATGCTCTATAAGAAGCAGAAGCAACAAAAAATGCCAATAAAGCAAACATAGTTGCATCCAAGGGATAAAAAAGAGAATTAAACATCCATGAAAACAACGAATCCGGGTGCTTAATGTGATCTCCCCATACTCCATCTGTAAACCCTTCACCTTCATCCCAAGTTTGATTATTATTAATATCTATAAACTCTTCACCTTCATCCCATACTTCATTTCCTATAGTCTGCGTACCATGATAAAAAAAGCCAGAAAAAATCATCAAGAAAAATCCTAGAATCAGAATGAAACTATACTGAAAATCATTTTTTTTCATAAAAATTTTAAAGAAATGCATCTTTAGTAGATTAAAAGCACCTAAAAAAATTGCAAAAGCTGCAATAATATCAAACCATAACAAAGAATCTTCTTCAACCCATGTTCCAATAGATTCTATCTTAATAAAATGTGCTAGCAAGGTTAGCATTCCAATGCTAACCATAATAATAACAGGAAGCTGTCTCTTAAAGAACATTAGGTGTAAATCCACCAAAAAGTTACATTAAATAAAACAATAACAAGCATTGCAGTAATTATAAATAATTTTATAATATCTTGACCACGAACGCTTCCTAATAAATCTTTCCTATCAGATAGTATCGCGCTTGCAGTCAAAAATTCCTCTCCAATCAATGTATAATCACAAGCAGTTACAAAAAATGGGATTTGAGAAGATGAGCCTGTACCTGCTATTTGGATTGCACCAATTCTATTACCTGTTTCTGCCAACAACAAAGATTCGGCATAAAACTTTCCTTGATATAAACAAGCTGCTGGTTTTTCT
>MDTB01198860.1_pt1 | contig 46732 bp, 43 predicted proteins | sample 811161 | NCBI WGS metagenome assembly MDTB01 (sample SAMN05326650, study PRJNA326480) | marine metagenome | isolation source: seawater | place: Mediterranean Sea | collected 2009 | reverse complement strand
GGGAGTAAAAGCGATCCTTTGTTCTCACTGGGCTAATGGTGGTGATGGTACTTTAGAGTTAGCTGAAGAAGTTGTAAAAATAAGTGAGTCAAGTGACCTCTCTAATTTTAAGTTTATGTATGAGGATAATGTGTCATTGGAGGAAAAAATTCGTTCTGTTGCCCAAAAAATATACAGAGCTGATGATATTGTTATTGATAAATCTGTAAGCGATCAACTTAAAGGGTTCGAAGACAGTGGGTATGGAAACTTACCTATTTGTATCGCTAAAACACAATATAGCTTTTCAACAAACCCCTCTTTAAGAGGTGCTCCAAATGGTTTTACTGTCCCTGTAAGAGAAGTAAGATTATCAGCAGGAGCCGGATTTATAGTTGTCGTAACCGGTCAGATTATGACTATGCCAGGTCTACCTAAAGTTCCTAGTGCTAATTCTATTATGTTAGATGAAAAAGGATTAATTCAAGGACTATTTTAATTTATCAATTTAATTCTCTATAACCTATTTATGGGGTATATTCTTAAAATGTACTCAAAAACCACGAAGGGGGTTACGGTGAAAGTCACACCATATTTTCTTGATGATCAATCATCACCTCAAGAAGATCATTATGTTTGGGCATATCAAGTAAATATCAAAAATTTATCCTCTAATACTGTGAAACTTAAACATAGAAATTGGATAATCATTGATGCAAATGGTAAAATCATGAATGTACAAGGAGAAGGAGTCGTTGGAGAATTCCCAACTTTACAACCTGGTGAAAGCTTCGAATACACAAGTGGAACACCTCTCAAAACAAATAATGGTATGATGCAAGGTTTTTATTTAATGTCACAAAATAACGGTGATCAAATAAAGATTGATATCCCTGCTTTTTCACTTGATAGTCCTTACAACAAAAAAAAAATACACTAACACTATTATAGATGTTTAATTTTAAACCTATTGCATTGGTTGGTGGAACAGTAATTTGTATTGTTGGGTTTCTTTTATTTATACCCATGTTGACAGAAATAATTTACAAGACTGAGTCTTGGCAATCTTATGCTGTTCCCATACTTTTGTATCTTATTGTTGGTGGTTCACTCGTAATAACAAACCGAAATATTGAATTAAAAATTTCTATTAAGGAGGCTTTTTTAATAACGGTGCTTGCTTGGGTTTTTTTTGCTCTGTTATGCGCAATACCATTTGTTTATACAGAGATTAACCTATCATTTGTTGACTCACTTTTTGAGTCTATGAGTGGTATTACGACTACTGGTTCAACCATCCTAAATAATCTTGATGATCTTCCAAAAGGAATATTAATATGGAGAGCTTTGTTGCAATGGTTAGGTGGAATTGGAATTCTAGTTATTGCACTTGTAATTTTACCCTTTCTTAGAATTGGAGGAATGCAAATATTTCACTTAGAAGGCGATGATCCATATGAAAAGTTTCTTCCAAAAATTTCCTCAGTGGTTTCTAAAATTATAATTGTATATTCTGTATTAACCGCGATACTGTTTATTCTTTACTATCTTGCTGAAATGTCTTTATTTGATGCTTTAGCTCATAGTTTTACTACTATTTCTACTGGAGGATTTTCAACACACAATGATTCATTCTCATATTTTAACAGTTCTAAGATACTTTTTATTGCAATTATATTTATGATTATTGGTAGTTTTCCATTCTTAGTTATAGCCAAAATATCTTTAAATAACGTTTTTGCGGTATTTAAAGATAATCAATCAAGGGTATTCTTGTTAATTTTATTAGTATCAATTTGTATAGTTTATTATTTTGCTCATGATTATGTGTCTGGAAATATTTTTGAGAAACTTGTTTCAATTGCATTTAACACGATTTCAATTATATCGGGAACAGGCTTTATCAGTGAAAATTTTGAAGATTGGGGTAACTATGCTTCAGTTTTATTTTTGTTATTAATGTTTATTGGTGGATGTGCAGGATCTACAACCGGAGGTTTAAAAATTTTTAGATTTCAAATTTTATTTAAATATATCAGATTACATTTAAAACGAATGCTTCAGCCCCATGCTGTTATAACCAGTCAATTTAATGGAAAAAAAATTTCGGAATCTACATATGAGTCTGTGATGAGTTTTTTCTTTTTATATATTTTAACGTTTTCCTTCTCTGCTCTTTTATTATCATTTAGTGGCTTAGATTTTTTGACTTGTATTTCAGCTTCTGCATCTGCAATTTCTAATGTTGGCCCTGGACTTGGGGAGGTTATAGGGCCTAATGGAAATTATTACATACTTACCAGTTACTCAAAAATTGTTCTCATATTAACTATGTTTTTGGGAAGGCTAGAGATGCTAACTATTTTTGTGCTTTTTCTTCCATCTTTTTGGAAAAATTAAATTTTTGATTTTAAATCCCGACTTAGACGTACAATTAAATCAATTTGGGTTTTTCGAATTATTGTGTCAAATTCATTTAAACTAAATTTGCCCTGCAAAGCTCCATATGAAGCAACTTCACCATTAATAAATAATCTTTTAGATAATGTGGGTTTTTTTATCAATACATTAAATTTTAAGCTTATATCAACTCTTTTTCCTTCATCGATCAGTGAAATTTTTTCCTGATAGTCACTTATTGTAAATGTCATATCTCCATCAAAACCATTAATTTTGACTTTATTGTCAAACCATTTCTTAATGAGTTCCTCAACATTGTTTGGTAAATTGTCATCAATAATTAATTCTTTTTGAACTACTTCGAATGTCATAATATCTAACTGAGTACTAACTTTATCAGCTGATGTAGCAGAATAACCACATCCAGAAGTAATAAACAAAAAAACTGCTAATATAATCTTATTCAATTGATTAACTATACTTATTTAATTTATGTAATTGTATCGTAATATTTAAATAATTTTAAAGAATTTTTTTGAAACAAAATTGCAATAACTTTTTTTGTGCGATTAGACGATTATATGCTTGCTTCCATACAATAGATTGTGGACTACGAAACACATCATCAGTGACTTCAAATCCTACTTTCGCAGGAAGACAGTGCATGAATACAGCATGTTTATCTACCTTTGACATTAAATTAGAGTCAACACTAAATGGTTTGAGAAGATCTACCTTACCTTCAATATTATCGTCATTCATAGAAACGAAAACATCGGTCATTACACAATTAAATTTTGATAAGTCTAATTCACTCTTACTTTTTACAATATTTACATTTGAGCTTAAAGACCAATTTTTTTTATTAATTATATTAGTTGGAGAACAAATAGTTAATTTTAATTCATTAATTAAACTTGCAGCCTCAACTAAACTATAACATACGTTATTCATATCACCCATCCAAAGTAGATTTAAATCTAGTTTTTTAAAATGACTTTTAAGTGTGAAAAGATCACTTAATATTTGGCAAGGATGTGATATATCACTTAATGCATTAATGATTGGTTTTTTAAAATATTTTTTTGCCTCAATTAAACGATTATGATCAGTGGTTCTAAAAATTAAACCATCAAGATAACAATTCAGTGCTCTAAAAGTATCTTCAAAAGACTCATCACGACTAATATTTAATTCCTCATATCTAATATCTATACAATTACCTCCAAGTTGGTTAATCCCTACATTAAAAGATACTCTAGTTCTTGTTGAATTTTTTTCAAAAAGTAGTCCAATATTTTTATTACTAAGAGAATTATTTGTGCTATTAAAATCTAAAATTTTAATAATTTGATCTCTAGTTAAATCAGAAATATTTAATAGGGAATTTATCAAGGTAATAAATTATATATTTATTTTGCCTTTTAAAAGATATTTTTGATATTCAGTTTAAAATAAGTTTTACTTAATAGGACTCTTAATAATATCAAAAATTTGTGTGTTAATGTTGATTTGGTCAATTATTTTTTTTTGATTTAATAGATAGATTACAATTTTAGATTGTTTACTAGATTTGAGTTTTTGTTTTTTTTCAGAAACGCCTATAATTAGATGTTCATTATCTATTAATAGACCTCTTGTAAACCCATCTAAAGAAATAAATTCTTCAAAGCCATTAAAAACTTTTTGGTTAAATGAGTCACAGATTAAAAAACTATCTTTGTATGGTAAATAATTATGTGCACAAGAGAAGTTTGTTTTAATTACCTCAATATCACTATGATCTGTAAATTTAATTTTACATATTTCACTTAGATTATTGGTTTTATAGGTTTCATTATGACAAACAATATATATATATGTTTTATCAATATGAATTGAGTTATTATGTTTATACTTTTTATCATAATTTAAATTAATTTTACCTATATTTTTAAACATCATATTCAAGATAATTATGTTATCCTCATAGGTGTTTGTAATATAAATTTTTGAATTATGATTTATGATTTGATGACAACCTTTTGATAGTCTTGGGCCTACTTTTATAGCAAAAAAACAAATTTTAAATAAGTCGTAAGTTTTAAATATATATCCATAATTAAGATTATTAGAAGTCAGAAAAAAATGAAGTTTATTGTCCAAAAAAAATATCCCATAAGACTTTCCCAATAATAATCTATTAATTTTTCTTTTTTGAATATTTAGATCAAAAATACCATTTCCACCAGTTACAAAAACTTTATTCTTTAGTGAAAAAGGGATAAATAAAACTATTCCTAATTTAATTTGTAAATAAGAGATAAGTCTAAGTATCACTTTTTTCATAAATTAAGCCTATTTATTGTAATTTAAGTACCACTCATAGAATTTTGTAATTCCCTCTTCAACACTAGTTGATGGGGTAAATCCTGTTAGTGTTCTCAATAATGAACTATTTGAGAGAGTAAATGATACGTCTCCTGGTTGCATAGTTAGATTATTTCTCTTAATTTTAACTTTCATAATATTTTCTAAAGTTTTAATGAAGTCATTCAAGTTAACGCTATTTTGATTGCCAATATTAATAACTCTATAAGGTGCTACATTAGACAAACTATCATCTTTAACCCTGTTCTTTTCTAAAGGTATTTGACTAATAATTCTAGAAATAGCTTCTACTAGGTCTTCTACATAAGTAAAATCTCGCCACATATTGCCGTCGTTAAAAACATCAATGGGCTCTTTATTTATTGTTGATTTGATAAATTTAAATAGTGCCATGTCTGGTCTTCCCCATGGGCCATACACTGTAAAAAACCTCAGAATAGTTGATGGTATTTTAAAATTATAACTATAATTATGAATTAATACTTCACAATTTTTTTTGGTTGCTGCATATAAAGAAATTGGATTGTTAGTATTGGAAGATTCTGTGAATGGTTTTTTATCATCTCTAATTCCATATACTGAGGACGTTGATGAAAAAACAAAATGAGAGTTTTTATTTTTTTTTATCAACTCTAAAATATTAAATGTACCCAATATATTAGAGTTAATATAAGATTGTGGATTTTGAAATGAATATCTCACACCTGCCTGTGCAGCTAAATGAATAACACAATCATATTTATTTTTTAAGAAAAAATTACTCAATTTAACAAAATTTGAAATATCAATTTCTTTAAAATTTATATATTCGGATATTAAATTTAATCTATTTATTTTTAAATTTTTATCGTAATAGTCATTCAAGTTATCAATACCATCAATCTCATATTTATTTTTTAGTTTTTTAACTAAATGGAAACCTATAAAGCCCGCACATCCTGTAATTAAAATTCTTTTCATTTTAAATTTTTATTAGAAATTATATTATCAAAGTAAGAAATAGTTTTTTTCAAACCTTCTTCCAAGTTTACTTTTGGAGACCAATCAAATTTTGACTCTGCTAAAGAAATATCTGGTTGTCGAACCTTAGGGTCATCTTTAGGAAGTTCTCTGAATTCTAATTTAGACTTACTATTTGTTAGACTAATTATCAAATTTGCTAATTCTAGTATTGTACAATTATTTGGATTACCTATGTTCATAGGGCCTGTAAATCCAGATTTATCTGACATTAAAAGAAAAATAATTTTGGTTAAATCATCTATGTAACAAAAAGATCTAGTTTGCAATCCATTACCATAAATAGTTATAGGTTTATTTTTTAAACACTGATTAATAAAATTTGATACAACTCTTCCATCATCAAATGACATATACGGTCCATATGTATTGAAAATTCTTGCAATTTTCACTTTTACTCCATGCATTTTATGATAATCCATGAATAATGTTTCGGAAGCTCTTTTTCCCTCATCATAACAACTTCTAGGTCCAATTGGATTTACATTACCAAAATAAGACTCAATTTGTGGTGAAATATTTGGATCACCATAAATCTCACTAGTAGAGGCTTGAAAAATTCTTATGTTAAGTCTTTTAGCCAGACCTAAAAGATTAATTGAACCAAGAATATTTGACTTCATAGTTTGAACGGGGTCTTTTTGGTAATTGATTGGAGAGGCTGGACAAGCTAAATTATAAATTTCATCTACCTCGATGTATAGAGGTGTAGTGATATCATGCCTTATGAATTCAAACTTATCAAATTTAGTTAATTCATATATTTTATTTTTAGTAGTTGAATAAAGATTATCAAGACAAATAATTTCATCTTGAGTATTTTTTAATAGGTATCTACATAAATTAGACCCTATGAAACCTGCACCACCTGCTATCAGAACTCTTTTCATTATTCAAAAATAAAATTTACAAATTTTTCTGGATTTTTGTCAAAAGTTTCAGTCATAATATTTATTTTTTTTGGCAAAAGTTTTAATGAATTATAAATATTAATAGGGTTTTCTCCATTTTCAAATGCAACGCCTAAGTTATTTCTTTTTATCAATTTTGCAATATCTGATTTTTGTGGTCCAATATATAAAGAGGGTTTATTAGACTTAAAAATACCAAAAAATTTTGATGGTAAGACTATACCCTCCCAGTCATCATCCAAAGTTATTATATGACAATAAATAGAATTAAAAAGATAAGCAGTCTCCTCTAATGAAAAATAATCCTGAATTATAACATTTCTATTATTGATTAAATTATACTCTATAGTTTTTTTTTTATATCCAGTACAAGCAAATAAAAAAAGAAAATCATCCTTAGAGTGGCGATCACAATAATTAATAAAACTAATCAATGTTTTTATACTGTGTGCTCTACCTAAATTTCCAGCATAAAGAAATACTTTTTTGTTTAAGTAAGGATACTTTTTTTTAAATTCATTAAGTTTATGTTTGTTAATTTTCATATTTCTTAGATCCCATGGATAAATAATTTTTGTAATAATATGTTTAGTATTCTTGTATTTACTGAAAAGGTTATTTTGACAATAACTAAGGTTTACCATTTTATTAATATTTTTTAGAGAAATATCTTTGAACCAAATGAATAATTTATTAACAAATTTTAAATTGAAAGGAAATATTTTTGAAGCAAATAAAGCTTCAGGGTAGAGATCCATTGTCCAGTATATTATTTCTATATTTGGTTTTAATTTTTTAATTAGAGGTAAAAAAAATATCATTAGCGGAGGGTCAGTTAGTAGAAGGCATTTTTTATAATTATTTTTTAATAAATGTGTAATAAAAGCGAATGTGAAAAGTAACTTATTTACAAACTGAAAATTAGAAAATGTTGAACTTCTGATAATGAATTTTTCAAATTTTGAATTTATTTCATTATTATTTAGTTTTTTATATAAAGACTTTGAAGATAATACTCTAAATGAAATTTTTTTTGAGTAAAATATTTCACACAGATCTCCTACCATCCTTGCTGTTGGAATTCTATTATCTCCATAGAAGTAATTAACGACTATTATTTCATTCAATAGCTATCTAGATCTCCACTCAAAAATTATTTGATCTATAATTTCTGATAATGTAATTTCTATTTTCCATTTTGGATAATGTTTTTTTATTTTAGTTAAATTACTGTAATAACAAATATGATCACCAATTCTATTTTTACTATTTGTTCTCTTTTTAAATTTTAAATTACTTTTTACCTCAATAGCTTCCATAATTTCTAAAATTGAGCATGAATTTTCATATCCTCCACCAATATTATAAACCTCTCCTTTTTTTGGATTGTTTATAAACATTTCAATAAACTTTGAAACATCTCTGCTGTGAATATTGTCTCTGACTTGTTTTCCTTTATATCCGAATATAGTGTAAGGAATATTTTTTAAATTAGCTTTTATTATGTAACTTAAAAAACCATGTAATTCTACACCACTGTGAGAGGGGCCGGTTAAACAACCCCCTCTCAAGCTACAAGTTTTTAAATTATGGTTTTTGCCAAATTCTTGTACATAAATATCTGCACTAAGCTTACTACATCCAAAAAAAGAGTGAGTACTATGATCAATAGAAAAATTTTCATCAATACCTTTTTTAAAATATTCGTTTTTATAATCCCATCTTTTAGATAATTCTTTCATTGGAATATTATTTGGATTATCTCCATAAACTTTATTAGTTGACATAAATACAAAAGGTGCGTTGGGAGTGTGATTTGCACAACTTTCCAATAAATTTAATGTGCCTAAAGTATTCACTTCAAAATCTTTATAAATAATTTTTTTAGCTAAATCATGACTTGGCTGTGCAGCACAATGAATTATAGCATTAGGTTTGAATTTCTTAAAAATAAGATTAATTTGTTTTTTATCAGTAATATCAACATTAAAATGTTCATAATTTAAAAGTTTATTTTTTAAATAATCAATTTTCCAACTTACACTTCCATGATTACCAAAAAATAATTTCCTGTAATTATTATCAATTCCTAATATTTGACAATTTAAAGAGTCAAAGTAAGCACAAACTTCTGATCCAATTAGCCCCCCAGATCCAGTAACTAATATTTTCATTAAACTAACTATACATGAATTAATTTTTTGTAATAATAAAATTTCCCATAACCAATGAGTCTAAGTCTGTTCTCTTAAAACATGATATTGCTTGTGATGGGTGTTCAACAATAGGTTCATTTTCATTAAAACTTGTATTAAGAATAATTCCATGACCAGATAATTTTTTAAACTCAAATATCAATTCATAATATAAATTATTAATTGTTTTATCTACTGTTTGAATTCTAGCTGTATCATCAATATGCGTTATAGAAGGAAAAGTATTTTTCCACTCTCTCTTAAATTGAACAACATGCATCATAAATGGACTAAATATTTTTTTAACAAAATATTTTTCTACATCCTCGACAAGCACTGATGGGGCAAAGGGTCTGAAAGACTCTCTTTTTTTTATTTTTAAGTTTATAGTATCTTTCATGTCTTTAATTAGTGGGCTCGCTAAAATTGATCTATTACCTAAAGCTCTAGGACCCCATTCGCTTTTACCTTGAAACCATCCTAAAACTTTTCCATCGAAAATCATTTTGGAAACTAACTTTATTAAATTTCCTCTATTAACTTCAATAAAAGATAATTTTTCAGAAATAATTATTTTTCTAATTTGTTCCTCTGAATAGTTTGAGCCCAAATATGGATTTTCTAAAAAAAATCTTTTCTTTTTGTTAAGAATATTATGCCAACAATAATATGCAGCACCAATTGAAGTACCATCATCTGAAGCAGCAGGTTGTATAAACATTTTTTTAACAGGTAAATTTTCATATATTTTTGTGTTTAAAACACCGTTAAGTGCACATCCCCCAGATAAATTAAGATTATTTATAGAAATATTTTTTTGAAGGTCTATTAAAAGCTCTAAAGATATTTTTTCAAAAGTTAATTGAACTGATTTAGCTATATCTTTTTCCTTTTTACCAATAATTTCTTTCCTATTTCTTGGATTTCCTAAAAGTTTAATTAAATTATTTGTATAATATTTTCCCTGATGAGTTTGATCAGATATCTGACTCTTAAATCCCTTTGATACATTAAAAAATTTTTTGTTAAGAAAAAAATCACCATTTTTATAAGAAATTAAATTTTTCAATTCCTCCATATAGCTTGGTTCTCCATATGGCGCAAGACCCATAACTTTATATTCTTCGCCGTATTTATCAAAACCTATAAACTGACATAAAGATGAGTAAAAGTGGCCTAAACTATTAGGTAAATGTATTCTTTTTATTACTTCAATTTTATTGCCTTCGCATTTAGCAGTCATACAACTTACAAAATCACCAGAACCATCAAATGACATACCAGCAGATAACCCATCGAAATCAGAGCAATAATATGAACTACTAATATGTGCTAAATGATGTTCTACATTATGGGTTATAAAATTCATTTCTTTTTTTGAGGCACCAAGTAAAATATGAAGTGAATTAATTGGATTATTAGTTTTATAACGAAAATTTTGAAACATACTTTTAAACTCATTAAAGTTTGATAAGGAAAATAAGATTTTTTGTTTTAAATTGGACTTTGGATCATTTGCTAAAGCGATATGATCTATGTCTTTGAGTCTAACGCCATTTTCTGACATTAAAAATTTAATCGAGTTTATCGGAAAAGCATTAGTATGTTTTTTTCTATCTCCTAATCTTTCTTCTGATATAGCCCCAACTAAAATTCCATCTATTAAAAGACATGCTGAAGAATCAGGATGATTTACATTTAAGCCAAGTATAATGCTCATAGGTATTTGTAATTTTTCATATTTTAAAATTTATAGTTTGATCATAAAAATTATTTGTTTTTTTTGAAACAATATCTAAAGAAAAATTATTAATAGCAATAGTTCTATTTAGTTTACCCATAGAATTTTTTAAATTTTTATTCGATAAAATTTTAATAATATTATTTGACATAGCTATATAGTCATTTTTATCAACGATATAGCCATTTTTATCATTTATTATATACTCTGGTAAGTCACCAACATCTGTACTTACAATTGGTAGTTCCATAGACATTGCCTCCCATATAGAAACAGGTGATGATTCATAATTTGATGCACAAACATAGATATCAGATTGATGTAATAAGGATCTAACATCTCTCTGATAACCCAAAAAAGAAACGTTATTTTTTAAATTTAAATGATCAATTAAGTTTAAAATTTTTTTTTTGTAGTGTAATTGACTTTTGAAAGTTTCACCTATAATCAGTAGTTTTATATTACTTATTTTTTTTTTAATTTCAAAAACACATCTTAAAAGACATGCTATATTTTTTACAGGACTAAGATTTGAGACATTAATAAGAGTTTTACTATAGTCATTAAAAATGGGTGTTTTAATAAGATTTTTTTTTTGAAAATAAATTGTATCTAAAGTTGAAGGAATAATCATATAAGGCTTTTGATCAAAATTTTGGTATATTGATAATGATTTCTTCGATGCATAAATTATCGAGGTGGTCAATGGATACAAGATTTTATATATTAGTAAAATAAATTTTGGCATATTAGTATCATTGATATGCCATATGATTGGTTTTTTTAAAATTTTACCTGCAATTATTCCTCTTATTTGCCAACTCCCACCAGATATATGAATTAGATCTATTTTTTTACTTTTTATTTTTTTTATAACTTCAAAAATATCGGAAATAAAAAATAATATATATTTTAAAATCTTAAAATAATTTTTTTCAATTGAGCAGATATCCAATATTTCAAAATCAGTTTTTTTTTCTTTACAAATTTTTTTAAATTTTTCAGAATTATGCTTTGGCATAAAAATTATTGTTTCTTTATCAAATTTTTTTAAATTTTCTGCCACTCTTAACATTCTTATCTGAGGCCCACCTAATCTTGATTCTTCAATAATATTTGCAATTCTCATAAGAATTTAGTTGTTAATAAGACTCTCCTTATAGCTATGAAAGTATTTTACTGTTTGATCAATACCTTGATTTATTTTTATTTTAGGAGACCAATTTAATAGACTCAAAGCCTTTGAGTTATCACTAAAATTTTTACTTACGTCACCTCTTCTAGGGTTCCTGTAATTGGTATTAAGATTTTGATATCCAATAGCTTTCAAGGACTCGATGATAAATTCATTAACTTCAGTAATTTTTGTCTCAACATTTGTAGAAATCTGAAAAACTTCATTTTTTATTTGTTCATTATATATAGACTTCTCAATAGCAGAAATTAAATCTGATATATAAATAAAATCTCTTGTCTGATTACCATCACCAAATATTTCATTTTCACCAAATAAGATAAAATCTTTTATAAATTTTGAAATAACACTTTTTTTTAGATTAGATCCAGGTCCATAAACATTGCTAAATCTTAAAACTATTGACTGAATACCATATGCTGAACTATATGCATTAGCATATGCCTCTGAAGATAATTTACTTGCTCCGTATGGCGATATTGGCTTTGGCAAATTAGTTTCTTTAATTGGTGGGGTGGTTTCTCCGATTACTGCTCCACTTGAAGCCATAATAATTTTTTTTATTTTATTTATCCTAGAAGACTCCAATAAATTAAATGTGCCTAAAACATTAGTGTTTAAATCGAAGCGCGGGTTTTCAATAGATATATCAACACCTGTACTAGCTGCTAGGTGAACAATGTATTTACAATCTTTTGATATATTTAATATTAACTCATAATTAGTTATGTCTCCCTCTATTATTTTTATATTTAAACTTTCAAAATTCTTACCTGTAAAATTCTTAAATATTTCATAAAAAGATTTCTTAGTGCTATTTGAAAAATTATCAATTATTAATAATTCTAAATTTTTCAAAGTTGATAATTTAGATACTAAAGCTGATCCAATAAAACCACATCCACCTGTAATTAAAATTTTCATCTGAGCTAAAATTGAAAGTAAATAAATTGATTGGTTGGTTTAAAATGAATAATTGTTAATAATATCACCATTGTTAAAAATATAAATTCAAAGGATTTGTATTTAATTAAATTACTTTGTAGATTTAAAAATTTAAAATTATAAAAAATATAAGTTAATATGTGTCCAATTAAAAGTAGAAAACAAATGATATAACTATTCTCTCTCATATTCATATGAGTGTAATTAAATAAATTAAATACTTTTCCATACATTTCAAATGAGTTTTCTATAGATTGTGATCTAAAAGGAATCCACCCTAACATCATAATTGGGAGTGTAACTATCCATCCGAAGGAAGTATTTATTTTCAATTGCATACTGTTAACTAACCTAAAAAAGAAGATTATTATTGCATGATATATTCCCCATATGACAAATGTCCAATTAGCACCATGCCATAATCCCATTAATATCCAAGTAATGAAAAGTGACTTACTTATATTTTTTTTTAAGAGTAAATCTCCAAAACCCTCCCTGGAGGAATTTTGATTATTGATTTTTAATAAAGGTAAATATAGATAATCTCTTATCCAACTTGACAATGAAATATGCCATCTTTTCCAAAATTCTTTTGGTGAAGATGCAAAATATGGAAAATCAAAGTTTTCTGGAAAATCAATACCAAATAATTTAGCTGAGCCAATAGCTATATGAGAATATGCACTAAAATCAAAATAAATTTGAAATCCAAATAAAAATGCAAGTGTCCAGACATCTATTGCAGATAAGTTATCTGGCGAAATTAAGAAGCCTTCGTCGACAAATATTGAAATATTGTCTGCTAAAACTACTTTGAGAAATAAACCAATAATAATTCGTCTACACCCAATATAAATGTTATCTAACTTAAATGATAAATTATTTTTGAACTGAGGAATTATCTCTTTGGCTCTTAAAATTGGTCCTGCGATTAATTGAGGAAAGAAGGCGACATAAGATGCATAGGTGAAAAAATTTTTTTCTGGTTTTATTTCACCTCGATAAACATCAACTGTATAACTTATTGTCTGAAATGTATAAAAACTTATTCCTAATGGTAATATAATATTTGTTAAAAATGGGTCCAATTTAAATCCAAAAAAAATTGCCAAATTAAAAATATTATCTGTAAAAAAATTTAAGTATTTAAAAATAAATAAAATTGAGAGATTAAAAAAAATACTGAGTATTAATAATTTTTTTTTATATTTAAAATTACTATAAATTTTAATAGCTATGAAATAATCAACTAAAGTTGAAAAAATAATTAAAATAATAAACTCAAATCTCCAAAATCCATAAAATATTAGGCTTAAAAAAAAAATAACGACTGTTTTATAATTTTTGTTAACTGACCAATAAAGTATAACTGACATGGGCAGCATTAATAGGTAAGTAATAGAATTAAAGATCATTATTTTATCAAATGCTCTAACTCTAAGTAAATATTATTATAAAGAATTTCATGCCCTTCAACTTTAAAATGCATAAAATCTAATTCTTTTTTATCTTTATTTCTTTTGAAGCCCCAAAACTTTCCAGGTATAGTATCATCAAAGTTAAAAAATTTTATATTTTTTGATTCTGAAATTTTGAAGATATCGTTTTTAAATTTTTTGTACTCAAATTTGTCATAAGGAATATCTACATCTGACCTCAAGGGTGGTATGTAAAGAAGAACTTTAATATTTTGGTCTTTTGATTTTTTTAAAATTGTTTTAAGGGCTAATATGTTATCTGAATACCTTTGTGGTATAATGCTCCTAATAGATTGAGGATTAATACCAAAAATTTTGTTTCTTAGGTTATATAAAAATTGCCATAGCTTTACTCTTAAAAAATCTCTATTTTTCCATACACCAGAATAATTTGAAAATTTTTCCTCTAAAAATTCTTCAGTTTTTTTTTGAGGGGTGTTAATTAACAAATTATCTAAATTATTACTATCATTATTTATTTTAGAAATTATTTTATGACCAATTTTGCTTTTTTTAATAGATGTATTTATTTTTTTTATATCAAGAATTTGACGTAAGTTTTCTCTAATGTTAGTTTCTCTTAAATCATCAAAAACAATTGGTAAAATAAGTATATCTATATCTATTTTTTTAGATAAATACTCATAAAGAATAAAGTGTTCTTGCAAGTTGGCATTTGGTTGTGACAGTGTTAATAAAAAAATATCTTTATCAAAAAGCTTTTCAAAAAGCATTAAAGAAGCACTCTTCTCATCATTTTCTTTTTCATTAATTACGTGAAGCTGTGAATTACCTAACCACAAGATATTCTTAGATTTATTATAAAAAGTTAATGACTCTAAACACATATCTATGTCAGTCATGTCCATGCAATGGATAGGATTATTATTATATAAAGCAAAGACTTCCTGATTATTTTCTCCAAGAGCAAATTCGTTTGGGTCTATTTTTTCAGTTATAAAGGTTGTTGAATAAAAGAGAATAAAATAAGCAGACAAAATACTTGTTAAAAGAAGTATAATATTTTTATTAATAATTTTATTTATGATCAATTAATTTTAATTTTGATAATTAATTTTAATAATATTTTTAATAAAATTGTTCCGTGAAAAAATCTTCTTATATTAGTTGAACCATAATATCTTTTTTGATACCGAATTGGGATATCAACAATCTTTAAATTTAAAAAATAAGCACCAAAAATTAATTCAAAGTCTCCAAAAGGATCATTTAATTTAAATAAATTTTTTTTGTTAATAATTTTTAAATAATTATTTTTTGACATTCCTTTTGTACCACATAATGTATCACTAATTCTTTGCCTGAATATCCACGAAAATGCTATGGAGAAAAATTTATTAGCCATAAAATTTAAATACTGCATAGAGTCTCTTTCTAATGGATAAACTAGTCTAACTCCATTGACCATTTCAGCTTTACCTGAATTAAGAATTTCGTAAAATTTTTTTACTTCTTCTGGAGGGACTGTCATATCAGAGTCTAAAATCAAAAAAAATTCACCGTTTGATTTAGAAATTCCAAATTTCACAGCATCATATTTCCCATAACCTGGTTGTTGAAAGAATTTTATATTTAAAGAAGGAAACTTTTTTGAGACATTTTGAATTTCTGTCCACGTATTATCCGTTGAATTACCTTCAACGAAAATCAATTCAATTTTATCATTAATAATAGGAATTCTTTTTAAAATTTGATCTATGTTACCCTGTTCATTTCTTGCAGGTATAATGATAGATAAAGAGGTTTCATTACGAGTTTTATAATTAATATTATTATATTTTGGTTTACATACATAAATACTTTTTAAACAGAGAAATGGAAAAAATATCTCAAAAAATTTATTAATGAATGGTGCAAGAAATGGAACTTTAAAAGGAAAAATAATTTTTTTATCAAATTTTATGACTTCCCAATCTGTAAGATACAAAAAATTAAAAATATCTGAAGAAGTAAGCCAATTAATATTATTTTTTGTGGGAAGAAATTTTAATAATTGTATGAAATCGATTAAAGGCTTAAATAATGGATTGTAAATAGTAATAATAGTTTTTCCATTTTTATTTAAATTTTTTTTTAAACTTTTAAAAATTTCATATAAATCAAAAGTATAACTTAAAGTATCTGATAAAATTATATAATCGTATTTCTCATTGTGATCTTCTATTTTTTGATTATAAAATTTTATACTATTATATGTATTTTTCGCATAATTAAAAAGATTTACATTTGGTTCAAGAGCGGAGATCTTTTTTGTTTTTATTAAATTTGTAAGATAACCAGTACCACATCCGATATCTAGTACAGAATTATCATTAGGAATTAATTTATTTATTTCTTTGCTGATAAATAACCTATAAGATTTTTGTAAAAAATTAAGAGAAGATAATTTAGAATTAAAATGTAAATCTTCAAACTTTAATTTTATATCACTTAAAATCATTTAATATTCTTTAGAATAGATAAACCCCTTACTGAAAATAAATTTAAAAAATTATTAAAAATTTTAGTATCAATCTTTTTTATTAATAAGAGTTTAGAGTCTTTTAAAAATTGTTTTTTTGAAAATCCTCCTGTTAAAATATATCTAAAATCTGACCATATATAAGATTTTTTTTTAAAAAAATATTTGGAGCAAATCTTACCTTCATCATCAACAATTATTCTTTTATAATAACTTTGATTAGCAAAATATTTTATATCAAGTGGGATTTTATCTGAATTTAAGATCTTTGAACTAAAGATTATTGGTTCATGATGGAACAGTTTGAATATAAGATTAGGAAAAAAGCCTAGATGCACATCTGCAATTATTAGATTTCCATTATTATTTAAAACTCTATTAATTTCTTTGAAAGCCAAATTTGGATATTCAAGATGGTGAAATACATCAATCATTATTAAGTTATCAATAGAATTATCTTCTTTACTTATGTTATAAATATTTATTTCTTCATCTACAAATTTATTTTTTGGATAATCAGAGGTAAAAAGATTTTTAATATATTTTTTGGAATAACCAAAACCTGAACCTATCTCAAGGTTTTTACTTCCAGGCAAAATATTCTGATCTATTAGGTTATATATTTTTATATATGAATCAATTAAAACTTTTTTACTTTTAAAAATTTCAAAATTTTTTTCTAAATTTTGTTCAAATATTTTATTATTAACATAGCTTATTTTTTTTTTAGCCATTCTAAAAATTGTAATTTTTTACAATAAATTTTTTTATCTCACTTAATTCTAAATTTTTGTTTAAATTTGATTTAATTTCAGTTTCTAAAGTTTTCTTTATAAGTTTTAATTTATAATTACTTTTATTCGATTTATATATTTTTGGTAAAACAAGATAAAATAAATTTGTTTCATATGTTCTAATTATTTCTTCATTATTTATTAATTCTTCATATAATTTTTCACCAGGTCTAATACCAATTACTTTAATATTTTTTTTATTATAATTAATATTATACTTTTCATTTAATATTCTTATCATTGTCAACGCTAAATCAAATATATTTGTAGATGGCATTTTTGAAATAAAAATTTCTCCACCTTTGGCATATTTTTCACAATTACAAATTAAATCTACTGCATCATTAATACCCATAAGAAATCTTGTCATTTTTTTATGAGTTATTGTAAGTTTTTGATTATTAATAATTTGACTATAAAAAATTGGAACTACTGATCCAGAAGAACCTATTACATTGCCAAATCTTACAGATGTAAAAATTGTTTTGTTATTATTTTCTCTAAAATTTGCAGCTGTAATTAATTTTTCCCCAACAAGTTTTGAAGCTCCCATTATATTAGTAGGGTTCACAGCTTTATCAGAACTTGTATATATAAATTTTTTAATTTTATTATTTATAGCAGCGTCAATTAAATTGTTTACACCTAAAATATTTGTCTTGATAGCATCTGATGGTGAGTCTTCACAAATACCAACATGTTTTAAAGCTGCAGCATGGAAACAAATATCTATATTTGACATAAGCTGGTTGAGTTTATTTTGATCTCTAATATCACAAAAAATAAATTTCGTATTTGAATTAATATATTTATTAGATAGTTCAAATAATGAACCTTCATTGTTATCTATACATATTAAATTATTCGAACTTATTTTAGAAAATTTTTCAACCAAAGCACTTCCAATTGTGCCAGAACATCCAGTAATTAAAATTTTTTTCATATTTTTATTAAATACTATATTAGTTAAATAACAACTTTCTAATAAGAGTTATTATCTTGTAAATATTGAATATAAAAAGACTAATCATAAGTGTTTTAAAATTCTTAATATTATTAAATCTGCATAAGTTACCATAATACAAATCACTCAACATTAACTTAATATTAAATCTGTTTGAACTTCTGTAATATGTTAAATAATCATCAAGGATGTAAATATTATTTTTAAAATTTCTTAGCCATAAATCATAATCTTGAACTCTTCTATATTTAGTATTGTAAAAGAAAAAATTTTTAGAAAATAATTTTTTTTTTCTGAAAACTACAGATGAGTGAATAATTGGATTAGCAATATAAATTGAATTTTTAATGTTTGGATTTAATTTAGACTTATTAATTTTTGATATAATTTTAGAGTTATCATTTATTTCAAATGCATTTGTACCTAATATATCTATGTTAGAATTTGCATCTAGAAATTTTTTTTGAATTTCTAGTCTATTTGGATGATAATAATCATCAGAGTCTGCTCTAGCAACATAATTAAATTTTGTTTTTTCAATTAAAAAATTTAGATTAAAAGCTAGGCCTTTATTTAGTTTATTTCTAAAATAAATTATTCTTGTATCTTTAACTCCAATTTTTTTTATGATTTCATATGTATTATCCTTTGAATTATCATCAATAATAAGTAATTCAAAATCTTTTAAAGTCTGATTTAATAAAGAATATATTGACTTTTCAATAAATTTTTCATCATTATGGGCTGACATAATAATTGAAATACTCATTTAATTTTTTTTTGATAATAAAATATATAACTTATTAGTGATATGATTATAAAAGTAAATAAATAGACAGTTGAAAAATAATATAGCTTTCTTATGAATAATGACATGCCGCCTCTATATAACCAATATGATTGAGTTAATAGATGAAAATAACAGCAAATAAAAAATATATTATTATTAAATTTAGAAAAAAAGTAATTAATAAAAGATATTATTAAAGAAAATAATGAACCTATTATTAAAATACCAATAAAACCAAAAAATATAAAACCTTCGGAGAGAACACCAAAATTAAAATTACTTTTACCTGTAACAAGGCTATTGTTATTATAGATATCGCTTATTATACTCGTATATCCACGTTCACGACCAGTGAGAGGAGGTATGTCATAAAATAATTTTATAAAATAATTAATACCTTCATAATCAATAAAATTATTTTTAATAGATAATATTACTAAAGAAAGATTTCTATACATTTGTATTTCTGATATTAAATGAAAATAAGAGGTATATGGAACTAATATAGATGAAGTTATAAAAATAGCTAAGTTAGAAAATAAAAATAATTTTTTAAGTGACTCAGAATTATTAAACTTATAATAAATAATAAATAAAATTAAAGATAAGATATAAATAAATATCTGCCCTCTATGAATTCTTAAAATATTGAAAGTATAAAGATAGTTGTAAAAAATTACTAATATAACTAAACAAGAGAAAATTAAAAAAGTTTTGAAATGATTTTTACCATATTTATAGATAATAGAAATAGAGAGGACTATAAATAAGAAATAAATACAATCATCTATAATAAAAATTAATTTAGAATAAAAACTAAGTTTGATAAAAATATATTTTATAATAAAAATTATGATGAGTGAGGATAAAAATATTTTGATAGAGTATTCATATTTAATTATTAATTTATTGTTTGAAGAATTGAATTTGAGTATGATTATAAGCGATAAAAAAAAACATAAATTACAATAAAATATTTTATTGATATCAAAGTAACCATTAATAAAACCAAAATATAAATTTTGATTTGAAGATTGAATAGAACCAGAAAAAAAATGCTGCCAGTTTATAAAATAAGCTAAATAAAAAATTAAGTTGTAAAAAAAAATTAAATAAAAAATCAAAATTAATTTTGAATTATGATTATTTTTATCTAGTGACCTTAATATATAAAGAAATAAAAATGAAAAATTAAAAATAAAATTAATAAAAAAAAATAATTCATTATTACGGACTTCATATATGAAAAAAAATAAATTATATGGTAATTTGAAAAAATAATAGTCTGAGCCATATATTATTGTTGATATAAAGACAGAAATAGTTAGAAAAATTAGAGAATTTTTTTTTAATAAATAATACATTTAATATTGATTAATTTTTTTTATTATGACAAAACCCAAATATAAAAATTATTGATAAGAGATACCAATATTTATTTCTTTTACAATGATCTATTGAGATTGTTTATATAAAAATATGGATAAAATTGAATTTAAAAAAAATAATAATGATATTTTAAAGATATTAGTTATAGGCATTGGAAATATTGGTCTTAGACACATTCAAGGTCTATGTAAATCAAACTATAAGTCTATTGAGTTTTTTACATTAGATTTAAGCAATGTTTATCTGAAGAGGTACAAGGAAGAATTTTTAGAAATTAAAAATAAATTTACAGTTACCCATTTGGATCATATAGATAATATTCAAAATTATAATATAGATCTTACCATTTTATCAATGACTGCAAATAATAGGGTAATGACACTTATGGATGTGCTTAAAAAAATAAGAACTGAATTTATACTTTTAGAAAAACCAATTACACAATCATTAGAGGAATTAAAAGAACTTAAGAAATTAAAAAATAAAAATATTTTTGTTAATTTTCCAAGGAGATATTGTAAGTGGCACGTTGCTATTTCTAATAAAATTAAATCAAAAATTAGAAATTCTGCAATACATGTAAAAGTAGTAGGTAAAAATATTGGAATAGCATGCAATATAAGTCATTACATTGATTTAGTTTTCAATTGGACAAATTCATATCCAATTGCAATAGATGTTAGTGGTCTTGATAAATGGAAAAAATCTAAAAGAAAAGATTTTTATGATATTGATGGAAAAATCAAAATCTTTTTTGAGAACAAAAGCGTGTTAGATATAGATTCTTCATTGGATGGTCAAGAAAACTATATTGAAATAGCAGATAACAAGAATAATTTTATATCGCAGATAAATTATAAAGAAAATAAGACAAGTTTCTTTGATGGTGAAAATATTACTGGCAGTTTAAAATATCAAAGTGAAAGTACACACGAAATATTGGATCTTTTAAATTCTCAAATACTTTGCTCTCTATCTCAAGCAATAAAATGTCACGAACCAGTTATTAAAGAGTTAATTAAACATTGGAATAAGACTTTTAATACAGAGTTAACAAAAATAATGATTACATAATTTTTTCCAATAAATTTTGTACTTTATATGAGATGTTTAAGTTTGAACTAATACCAGGATTTCCATCTATAATAAAATTAAGAAAATTAGTTGCCTGTTCATAGAAACCTGGTTTTATGTCTTTGTAAGTTTTGTCAAAGTCAAAAATATTTCCTTGTTTAATTATTTTTGGTTTAAAAGTTCTTAATGGATAAGCTTTACTTGGCTGTGTAATTTTTATTCCCTCATAAACTTTATATGCTTCAAATGGTTTTAGTAAAAGTCTTTTGTATCCATTATCCAACTCAAGAGAAAAATTATCAGGAGAGTTTGAATTAATTGTTACAACACATTGGTGATTATTTAATGATTTAAGATTTATCAACCTAGCTGAGTCAAAAGAATTAAAATTTAGTTTAATATTATTTTTAATAGACAAATTATGAAATAAATAAAAAAGTAAATCGATACCGTGAGATGAATTTTCAAAAACTTTTCTAAATTTATTCTTATTTTTTTTTAAATTTGGAACTTGTTCAGGTAGTCTAAGGTTACATAAAATCTGAGAATTTGATTGCATCACATATTTTTTGGCAATTTCAATAGTAGGATAAAACCTCCTATTATATGCAACTAAAACTTTTGTATTTTTTTTATTTTTAAATTTCTTCAAATAATTAGTACCCAAAGATACAGGCTTCTCTACTAAAACTGGTTTATCTTTTTTGATTATCAAGTCTAATATTTCAGGAATAGACTCTGTTGATGAACAAACAACAATACCATCCCATAAATGATCAGAATTAATAAGATCAATAGTATTATTCCAAAAATTTGGAATTTTATTTTTACTTGCAAAATTTTTGATGTTTTTTGAGTTTAGGCTAGCTGCGCAATGAGAAAAATTGATACCTGCTTTTTTAAATGCTTTGACATGAAAATTAGCAATATTTCCACAGCCAACTATGGCTAATTTTAATTTTTTGAATTTAGCAAGGTTAGTCAATTTTAATATTACAATTAAGTGAGTTTAATTTATAAATGTTAATTATAAAGTTATCTTTTTTCTCAACAAAAGCATTAATTGCCCGAGAACCAAAATCATTCACCTTTAATTTCTTAATTAATTTAATACAGTCATTTATGAAAAGGTTAGTTACATGATGATTATATGTTGAATTTTTTTTTAATCCAGAGTCTAAATTAAGATTATCTTTTGAGATTATATATTCTATATCTAAAGTTCTAATTTGATTATAGAACTTCTCTGAATTATTCAAATTAGTCGAGATATTAATCTTATTTTGTAATAATGGTTGTATAGCAATGATATTTTTATTACTTAAATATCTAAAAGCACGTATATCTGACAATATGTTTGTTCCATCAGGAATATTGTTATTTGTCCAATTGATAGCATCAAAGTAAGGAACATTTCGCTGATAGAAAGACATATCAGACTCATTATTTATAATATATTTAAAATAGTTAAAATTGTTCAAACTAAATAAAGTAAAATGTAAAAATAATGTTACATAAAGACTGAAGTACAATAGAAATTTGTAATTTAATTCCAAAAGTTTATTTATGTACCAAGTGATATTAATTATAATTAAAGGAATAAATACTGGCATTAAATATCTAAAAAATAATGTAGAACCTGCAATGTACCATAAAATATAAAAAAGTATTGATATAAGAAAATAATCATTTGAAAAAATAGAATGTATATTTTTTCTTAATGTGTAAATTATTATAGGTAACGAAAATAAAAAAATAAAACCATAACTCAATTTAATTCCTCCATAGCTATCTATTGGAAAAATAAGTAAATTGATTGGATAAATAAAAAAATTTAATAATTTAAATAATCCTTTTTTATTAAGATCATAAATTTGATTTTTAAAGTATTCATTTTGATTAATATCCCAAAAAGATAGATCACTTATACCTAATAAATCATAAAAAATTGGAAAAAAGGGACTCCCTGTTTTAATGAAAATAAAGAAATACCATTGAAATGAGACCACTAAAAATACAATTATATATCCAAAAATTTGATAAAAATTAAATTTTCTTATAAATAAAAATACAATGAATGCCCCAAACAGTAATAACCCAAATAACTTACTCGAAGCATAAAAACCAATAAGTAAAGCAGGAACTAAATAAAAATATTTGCTTCTAAATTTGAAATTATTTAAATAGCAAAGAAGAGCCATTACAAATATAAGACTCAAGATTTCAATATTTCCATTACTAGAACTATAAATATATATTGGAATAGTTATTAAAATTAATGTTGAAATTAATGAGTATTTTGAATTGAGCTTTAATCTAAAAAAATGATAAGTAGTTAAAAAAAACACACCATTACAAATTAATATAAAAAATCTTAATAAATCCTCACCACCAAGTATTAGATATTGAATAAAAATCATATGTGATAAAAGAGGTTGATATCCGGTCAATGCCCTATCAGGAACTGCAAAACTATTTTTATCTATAATTTCAAAAGGTATAGGTAAATGGTAAGCAAGAGTATCATAATTTGTAAGTGGTGCTAAACTTTCAAAAAAATTTCCTAAAATTATGATTAGAAGTATAAAAATCAAAAATAGAAAATGAATAGAAACATTATTTATTTTGGGCAAAACAAAATTTTTATAATATTTAGATTTTATGAAAGTAAAAAAAGATAATAAAAAGAAAATTAGGTAAAGTGATAAAATTATATAATGATTTAGAAGACTAAGATAAATTATAAAAAAAATTAACCAACCTATAAATCCATTATAAATAGAAAAGGATATAATGTACTTAAAAAAAGAAAAGTTATTTTCTTTAAAGTAAAGTTTATTTAAAAAATATATTATACATATTGGATTGAAAATTGCACAAATTGCAAAAAATACATTCATTATATTAGAATTATTTTAGTAAAAACTAGGTAATAAAATTGTATTAATAGTAATATCAAAGATATTAGAAATAGAAAAATTTCAGTTTTCATTTAAGCGTAAATTTGAGATCACAAAAATTCAATACTTCTTTATCATGAGATATAATTACATAAGTATTACGATTATTTTTAAGATATTTGAAAAATCTTTCCTTATTTTTTATATCTAAATTTGTTGTTGGTTCATCAAAAATATATAAATTTTTATTTTTATAGAGTGCTCTTGCTATTAATATTCTTTGTATTTGCCCACCACTAAGATTTGTTTTGTATGGATCTATGATTTGGTTCAAATCTCTAAATTTTATATATTCAGTAATATTCAAATTATTAAATATTTTTTGTAAGCGATATTTATTAAATTTGTCACCAAAAATTATATTTTCTCTTATGGATCCATTAAAAATAAAACTATCTTGAGAAAACAATGAGATATTATCTCTCCAATTTTTTATATTTTTGTTGTTAATACAAAGGTCATCAACAAACATTTTTCCTTGATCTGGAATAAGTAAAGCACATATTATGTTTACTAATGTTGTTTTTCCGACACCTGATTTACCAGTAATACCAATAATTTTATTTTTAGGAATTTTTAGCGATAAATTTTTTAAAATCATATTTGATTTTTTTGAGTAACTAAATGATATATTTTCTAAGCTAATATTTTTATTAAATTCAATTTCATCAATTTTTTTCACTTTTTTGAGAGTAACTCTATTTATTTTATCTATTAAGTTCAGGTCAATTGCCTTGGATAATACTGGAAGATTAAATTTGATGACTAATACCTCTGATATAATTCTGTTTAAAGATGGAATTAATCTAATTGCTATAATTGAAAGTGTTACAATGTTAGTTAAAAATAATTGATTTAAATTAAAAGAAATAATAATTACGACTATTATTCCTATATAAGAAACGAATTCTAATAAATATCTTGAAGAGGATCCAATTATCTTTTTTTTTGCAGTGATATTCCCATATTGATAAAATATATTTTTTAAAATACTTATTAAAAAATCAGCATATTTAAATTTTAGATGTCTTATGCCCCTTGTGTTATCATTGATTAAATTAAATCTTAACTGTTCGAATTCAAATCTTTTTAATCCAAGTCTAGTATTTATTGGATTAATTACAAAAAAGAATAATACATATATGAAAAGTAGAATAACTGCAACAAGTATAAATATTTTATCGACAAATATAAATGTATAGACGATTAATGTTATAGCAATTAAAAGTTCGATAAAGATGATTATCATAGGATTAAATATACCCAGAATTAAATTTACTATTTCATGCATTAATACATTAGATAATTTAGATGGCTTGAATTTAAGTATTTTGATGTAATCTAAACTTTGTATATTATTAAAATAATTAATTGATGCTTTTGCTAGAATTCTATAAACATAAAAAAACTCAAATGATTTTATGAAAAAACTTCCAAGACATCGTAAAGTGATTATAGATACAGTTATTATTGATACCTCTTTGAAAGATAAGATGTTCAAAAAAGAAAATAAATTATATTTATTACTACTCTCAGCTAAAATAAAACTTATAAATGATGATATGACATAGATATTTAGTAACTCTAAGATTGTGATAGTAATAGATAATAAAATGAATAAGAGAAAGCTTAATTTTTCAATCTGAATTATTTTATATAGGGATTTTGTTATTGATTTAAATATCAAATTAACCTCTGGTCAAAAGTAAACCTCTCACTATTTTTTTTGAGTATGATTTGATACTAAATGTTCTTAACATGTCGATATAATTTTTTTTTTCAGGATAAAAAACTTGATTATTTAATGCATCAATTACATCTGTCTCTGATACATTGTTAATAATAAACCTGTTAAATTTTCCTGATTTAAATGAAATTTCTGGTTTATAACCTTTATTCTCAAAAAAAATAGGATAGTTGGTGCCTGCTGTGATAAGACTTTCCACTCTAAATCCCTCAGTGAATAAAAATTTTAATTGGCTATCAAATGATCTGTTTTTATTATATTCATTAGGATGAACCTCAAAAAGAATACTTAATTTAGGTTTTTTTTCTCTTATGTATTTTTGAAAACCCTCAATTATCTCAATCTCTGCTCCTTCTACATCCATTTTAATAAAATCTGGTTCAAAATCCTCTTCAAGTAACAAAGTTGATAATTTCTTACATGAAATTTTATCTTTGGATGGTTCTGATGAAATTTTATGCAGATTACTATGTGATGATAATTGAAAATACTTATAGTCATCAACGTCAGCTAAAGCTAAGTTTTTACAAACAACCTCATTTTGTAAGTTATTTAACTTAATATTTTCAGTTAAAAAAGAAAAATTTAAAGACTCTGGTTCTACGGATAATATTTTATTTTTTACTTTTAAGACTTTTTTAAAGTAGAGGGTTAAGTAACCAATATTTGCACCTAAATCTATAATGTTTGAGTCTTCTTTAATTTTTTTATGAAATAAATACATAAATTCTGGCTCTCTAGGCCATTTTGTTTTAAACTTATATTTCTTTAAAGTTTTTGATATACCTTTATCATTTTTATTTATGTATATTTTAAACTCTTTCAAATCCTTTAAATATTTGATTTGATCGATATTAATCATTTTTTTTAGCTACACCAAAGTACGCCATTGCAAATAAATCAAAAAAAGAGCCTTTCAAAATAAATTTACGATTGATCTTAGGAATTCTTATAATTCTATTTAAATCAAGTATTTCTAATTTATTTTTTTTAAAAAAGTAATTTAGAAGATTTAAAGAAAAGAAGCTGTGATGCTTATAGATACCAAACTTTTTGTAATAACTATATTGATATGACTCTCCCATTAAAGTTGTAATTCTTTTTGAGATGTGTAAATCGTTTGGAATAGAAAAAAAAATGTATCCATTAGTTTTAATAATCCTACTTAATTCTTTAATAAGAAAAAGAGGGTCAAAAACATGTTCAATTACATCTCCTGCCCAAACCATATCAAAAAAATTATCATCAATATTAATTCCTGAGTCTAAATCAGCTTGTTTGGCATCGAGATTTTTTTTTTCACAAATATTTATTGCTTCACTTGAAAAATCTATCCCCGTCGTAATACATCCATAATTATTTAGTATTTCCATTATTTCGCCTGATCCACATCCGACATCTAGTGCTTTTATCTTCTTATTTGTATAAAGTTTTTCAAATTTTTTTATTAGTATTTTTTCTTCTTCATTAATTTGAACTCTTTTACCTGTTTTATATAGGATATTTTCTCTATCTTGTGGCTTCATCTATATGCCCAAATTAAGTTTTTTATCTAAATCTCTTCCTAATTTAGTCATCTGTTCAAATTCATTTGGTAAAGCAGAAAGGGCATGATCTCTGATTGTTTGATTAGACTTATCTAAAGTAAAGTGTTTTTCAATGATTTTAGCACCTCTAGAAATAGCAAGTAAGGGCATTTCAATGCCTATTGAATGGTCACTATAACCAGAGAAAAAGCTATTATTAAAATCCTTTGGAAAATCAAGAAGGCTTTTATTGTGAGTAGGATATTCCGATTTACACCACAAGTATTTAATATTTTTGTAATTACTAAATTCTATTGGAGGTAAATTTCTGTCAGACATCCCTAAAGAGACGAAAGTATTTTTTCCGAGGTCTAAAATTTTTTTTGCAAGATCGATATCATATTTAATTGTTCTTGAAGCTATTTTGTAATTATTAAATTTTAATTCTGATAGTTTTTCGAAGGCTTTATTTGAAATAATAGAAAACATTAATTCAATTTCAAAATATTCAGACCATTCTATTAAATTGGATATTGTATTTTCATTTATTTGATTTATTTCACCTTCTTTATCTCTCCAACCAATTTGAAATTTTACAATATCAGCTCCAGCATTTTTTGACTGTTTAATTAATTCATAACATAAATCAAAATTACCATTATGATTCATTCCAATTTCAGAAATGAATATCATTTAGAGTTTATCATTAAAGCGTTTGAGTTCATTTAAGTTTTTAGATCTATTATCATTATGACTTCTATACTTGTATAATGGAAGTTCTAGATATGCCAGTTTAAATTTTTTTTTAAATCTTTGCATAATCTCATGACCCTCTCTCATTGCAAAATTAGTATTGTAAAGGCCTAAGTCAAATAAACATTCTCTTCTAAACATTATTCCGCAGGCTATTTCTTCTTCTGAGTGTTTTACCCTACGAATTAATTCTTCATTATGATTTACAATAAAATAATCACAAGCCACTCCCTGATACTCTCTATTTTGTTCTAAGAAATATTTTAAAATAAATAAAAATTTTCTTGATACATAGTCGTCTGAGTCAACTCTTACGATATATCTTCCATAAGATGAAACAATAGCTTTGTTAATTGAAGCTGGTAAACCTAAATTTTTTTTATTATTAATAATTTTTATATTTTCAAATTCTTTGTACTTAGATAAAATTATATTTGTATTATCACTTGAATGATCGTCAACAATAATTATTTCGAAATCATTTAAATTTATAAACTCTTGGTGAAGCAAACTTCTAATAGTTCTTTCTATCCATCTTTCATGATTAAATGCAGAAATGATTACGGAGATTTCAAGATTATTCATCATATTTATTTATAAAATTTATTAATTAATTCTATCGTTATACTCATAGCTTTATACTCAGATTCAAATGTTAAACCAGCTATATGTGGAGTAATCAATAGATTATGGTTTTTTTTTGAATATTTTACTAATTTATTATTGTTTATATCTAAATTTTGTTCATTTTTGAGAACGTCTAATCCAGCACCTGAAATAATCTTGCTCTTTAAAGCATACAAAAGATCAGCCTCATTAACCACCTCACCCCTGGAAGTATTAATAATAAAAGGTCTTTTTTTTAATTTTGAAAAAAATTTTTTGTTTATAAAATTCAAATTATTAAAAGTAAAATTTATACAAATAAAAATAATATGACAATTATCTTGTATCAATTTTATATTATTAATCTTATTAGAATTATTATTTTTAACTTTTGGATCATAAATTATTGTTTTCATACCAAAAGCTTTGGCGTAAGTATTTAAATTTTTTCCAATCCTTCCATAGCCAATAATTCCAGCTGTTTTATTAAATAACTCATTAGATCTTAGGTAAGTTTCCTTTTCTCTCCAATAGCCTAGATTTACATATTTTCTAGCAAGATTAATTTTTTTTATTAAAGTTAAAGCTAATGAAAAAGTATATTCTGAGGACGCTTTTATTGTCTTTATTTTTTTATCCATTGAGATACTTAAAACTTTTATAGATGTATTTTTAATTAATTTATTTGAAATATGAGTAGTACCTGTTGATGGAGTTGCGATAAATTTAATAAATTTTATATTTGGATAATTTTCAATTGAAATTAATTTTTTTGGAGAAGGACTACAAATCCAACCATCAGATATTTTTAAAAGTAAATTTATTTTATTATGATGATTATGATTTATATACTTGCATTTAAAATTTTTGTTAAGTATTTTTCTTTTAGTTTCTATATGTTTTATTGGGGCTGATACTAAAATTTTTAATTTAGTCATGTATTTTTGTATCCAATTTTATTTTTGCTGATAGAGAAGGAGATTGATATTTTGATAAAATATATTTATTTTTTTTATGGAAAAAGGTTAAATATAAAAAAATTTCATTTAAAGATATAGTCTTTTTATAATTAAAAAAATTTAATAAATCATTTATGAAATTATAATCACTTTCGTAGTCCAAATTTAATCTTATTTTCTTAAAATTATATTCACTTCTGAAATCTACCTTATTACATTTGATTAATTTTTTATTATTTTTAAAGTAAAGAGATAAATATTCTCCATATTTTGAAGTTTTTGTATTTTCATAAATAAATTTTAAAGCTTTAACATTTATAATCTCTGATCTTGTTCCTAAAGGCAAATTATTATTGTATGAATAATCTGAGTCTCTTTTTAAATGATTAGATATTAGCTCGTTTATTAGTTCATAGGATATTAGTGGACTATCTCCTGTAACTCTAATTAAATGATCTAAATTATATTTGTTTGCGGCCTGTAAATTTCTTAACACTAAATTTTTATCTGATCCCATGAAAAAATTGATATTGTTTTTGTTTGCTATTTTTTTTAAAAGTAAATTTTCTTTTTTTTTGGAAGTAGCGATAATTATACATTTTATTCCAGTTTTCTTTACTTGATTTATACATCTCTCAATAGATGTAGTCTTTCCTAATTTTATAATAGCTTTTCTAGGGAGTCGAGTTGAGTTAAGTCTGCAAGAAATAATTAATCCAATGTTTATTTTTTTTAAAAATTTCAATTTTAATATTTCGCCTTTTTTTAAATCTTTATTTGCTTTCATTGGTAGAGCTTTCAAAAGACCCAAGTTATTTAAATTATTATTCTTATTTGATAATTGAATTTTAGAAAAATTAACCAACTCATTTTTTTTTATAGTCTTTTTTACTATCAGATTTGAATTTTTGTAAGTCATTTTAAATAAGTATCAAATTATCTGGTTTGTTAGAAAAATTATAATTAGTCCTCATGTAAAAATTAATATAGTTCTTTGAGCGAATAAATTTAATGAAAATATCAATTAAATTTAATTCCACAAACTTACCATATTGTACATCGAGAGGTGAGGCATATTTAGTTCTAAAAATGTAATCACTTTTATAAAAATCTAAACCTGCTATGTAAATATTCTTAACATTTAGATATTTACATGTAAAAAAAATACTAAATATACCAGTATTTGGGAATTTTTTTTTATAAGCGTTTCTATTTGTAAAATTTATTTCATTAAAAAATTTTGTAGGTACGGTATGCACTCTCAAAAAAAATGATAAATATCTTAAGTAGGAAATTAAAAAAACTCTATCATTCAGAGTAAAGGGGATATTCATCTGGACTTTTTTTATATTAAATTCTCTGTATGTTTTTTTTTTAAGAGGGATTGTTGAAAGTCTATTAACAAAATGAATAATTTCTTTTCTTTTGAAAATATTCTCAAAGTGATAAATCTCATTTTTAAAATCGTTTACTATAAAACATTTGTCAAAATTTTTTTCTATATCTGATAGACCCAGAAGAGAGCTCCCTCTACATAAAATTCCAATATTTTCTGATTGTGATTTGAACATATAATTAATTAATATTATTTATTTGAATTAAATATATTAGCTTATAAAGTGAAGTTATGTTTGAGTCAAGTTTACCATCAAATAAGTCTTTTGGATATTTTTTTGCATTAGTTTTTTTTATCATATCTTTTTTTATTAAATTTTTATTTATTAAATATGCTCTTTTATTTTTATCTTTAATATTAGTATTTACTACTATCCTAAAACCATCTCTTTTAAACTCTTTAAATAATTTATGGTTTAGATTTGGAATTATATTAAATAAAATATTCAGTCCTATAATTCTAATATTAATTTATTGTTTAACAATTGCACCAGTATCATTTTTATTCACAGTATTTAAATCAAAAAAAAAAATTGATACAACTTGGTTAATAAGCTCTGATAATATCAAAAATTTAGAAAAAAATTATAAAGATCAATTTTGATCATAGATGCTTGATACATTTTTAGAATTGTTAAGGTTTGTTTTCAAAAGGAAAAAATATTGGCTACTTCCCATTATAATTGTATTTTTTATCTTTGGATTTGTTTTTGTTGCCTCACAAGGATCTGTAGTAGCTCCATTTATATATACAGTTTTTTAGATCAAATTTGACTTATATACTTGGCATATCATCTTTTTATCATGATAGCTCAGCTGCACTTATTAAAGATGGTGAGATTATAGCTGCAGTTCAAGAAGAAAGATTTACAAGAATAAAACATGACTCTAGTTTTCCCACAATGTCGATTAAATTTTTATTTGATGAAGCCAACATTACAGCAAGAGATATCAATTATGTAGTTTTTTATGAAAAGCCTTTTTTAAAATTTGAAAGGTTGATCAAATCGTACATTGATAATTTTCCTAAAGGTTTTAATCAATTTAGAGTAGCAGCTCCAATTTGGATCAAGAATAAGTTATTTCTCAAACAATATATTTATAAATTTTTTAAAAAATTAGATAAAGATTTTAAGAGAGATAAAATTTTATTTACTGAACATCATGAGAGTCATGCGGCTAGTGCTTTTTATCCATCTCCTTTTAAAGACTCTTTGATCATAAATATAGATGGTGTTGGTGAGTGGGCTACAACTTCAATTTTTGAAGGTAGAAATAATAAACTAAAAAAATTAAGAGAAATTAATTTTCCTAATTCATTAGGTCTATTATATTCAGCTTTTACATACTATTTAGGGTTTAAGGTAAATAGTGGTGAATACAAACTTATGGGTCTAGCTCCATATGGCGAGCCTATTTACACAGATTTAATTAAAAATAACTTATTAAGTATAAATGATGATGGTTCTTTTATCATAAATCAAAAATATTTTTCTTACTCTACAGACCTAAAAATGATAAACAGAAATTTTATAAATTTATTTGGTAAAGAGCCAAGAAAAACTGACTCCGATAATTATGAAAAATTCTATTTAGATATAGCTTCATCTATTCAAAAAGTTACAGAAGAAATAATTGTTAAGATTGCTAAATTTGCAAAAAGAGAATTTAATCATAAAAACCTCTGTTTATCAGGAGGTGTTGCATTAAACTGTGTCGCAAATGGAAAATTGTTAAAAAGTGAGTTATTTGAAAATATTTGGATACAACCTTCTTCTGGAGATGCTGGATGTTCATTAGGAGCTGCTTTATGTATTTGGCATAACTATTTAGATAAAAAAAGAAATATTGATCCACAAAAAGACTCAATGAAGGGCTCATATTTAGGTCCGTCGTTCACTAATATAGAAATAAATAATTTTCTTAAGTTGAATGAATTCATTTATAGCTTTTATGAGGACAATGCGCTGTTTGATATATTATCGAAAAATCTTAACGAAGGACATGTTATAGGTCTTTTTCAAGGCAAAATGGAATTTGGACCAAGGGCATTAGGAAATAGATCGATAATTGGAGATCCAAGAATCGAAGATATGCAGAGAAAATTGAATTTAAAGATTAAATTTAGAGAAAGCTTTAGACCTTTTGCTCCATCTGTAATGAAAGAATACCAAAAAGAATATTTTGATATCGATGAGGATAGTCCTTATATGTTATTAGTAGGTAATATCAATGACAAAAAAAAATTATCTATTAATGAATTTAATTTAAATATGAATGAAAGATTAAACTTAAAACGCTCTTTAATTCCTTCAGTCACACATGTAGATTATTCAGCTAGAGTTCACACTGTCACTGAAGAGTCAAATAATAGATTCTATAAATTACTGAAAACTCATTATAAAAATTATAACTGTCCTGTTTTGATAAATACCTCTTTTAATGTAAGAGGTGAACCAATAGTCAATTCCTTAGAGGATGCGTGTAACTGCTTTATGGGGACCGATATGGATATTCTTGTATTACAAAACTATTTACTTTTTAAAAAAGATCAAAAAAATAAAGAGGTAAGTCAATATTTTGAAAAGTTTGAAAAAGATTAAAACTAAACTAAATTTATTATTTATAATAATTTTCTCTATCATATTTGCAATATATGTATCAGAAGTTTACCTTTATAAAAGTTACAAAAATTCATCAAACATATATGAAAAAAGAATTAGTAAAGCAAATGAATTAAATATTTCTTTTGATAAAAGATCAAAAATAGATGTTATCAAAGACTATCAAGATAATGGTATTCAAGTAAAACCTACTACTCATCCAATAAATTACTTAAATAATAAATTATTTTTAGAAGATGAAATACTACCATTAGCAGGTATCTCAAAAACGCTAACAATATATAATAATGAAAATGGTTACTTTGTAGAATATACAAGTGATAGATATGGATTTAATAATGATGATACTATTTGGGATAAAGAAAAACATAAATTTGTTTTCGTTGGAGACTCTTTTGTTCACGGAGCTGGAGTAAGAAAGGAAGAAAACTTAATTAGTCATTTTTTTGATATAACTGGTATTAAACCTTTAAATTTAGGTATTGGAGGGAACGGCCCATTGCTAGAATATTCTACATTAATTGAGTATTTGGACACTAATAAAACTGATAATTTAATTTGGTTTTATTACGAAGGAAATGATTTAGAAAATTTATCTGCAGAAGTAAAATCAAAATTACTTTTGAAATATTTAAGTGATGGATTTAGCCAAAATCTTTTACATAAACAAAGTGATATAGATAAAATATTGAATAGATATATTAGTGAACAAGAAAAAAAATATAAAGGAAATAGAAATAATTTCTTAGTAAATATATTGAAACTTAGACAAATTAGGAAACTCTTTTTTAATAATAAAAGTAATATTGAGTATGTTAATTTTGCAAAAATTTTAGAAAAAGTAAATCAAATAGCTAAAAACAATGAAATAAAACTCTATTTTGTATACTTACCTTCATATGAAAGATATTTAAATAATAAAAAAAATGATAAAAATTTTAAAGATAAAGAAATTATTATAAATTTAGTAAATAGACAAAAAATAGATATCATAGATATAGAAAAGGAAATATCTACAAATATTACCAACCCATTAGATTTGTATCCTTTAGGTTTAGATGGACATTTTAATAACAATGGTAATGAATTTATAATTATTACTATAATTAAAAATATTATGATTTAATACCTAGTAGAGATAATGAAAGTTCAAGATATTTTAAATAAATATGAATATGAATATATTTTCTCAATTTTAAAAATAGAGAACCATAGTCTAAACTCTAAAACGAAGTTCAAAGTATGGTTTGATCATTTTAGAAAGTTTCATGATAAAATTGATGGAGATATATTTGAATTTGGAGTTTACAGAGGAAATTCTTTAATTTCTATGGCAATATTAATGAAACGATTTAAATCTAGAAAAAAAATATATGGGTTTGATAGTTTTAGCGGCTTTCCTAATTATAGTGTGGAAGATGATTTTAAACAATTTATGAATAACAAAAAAATTTTTGATCAAAATCATCTAAAAAATATACATATTTTTGAGAAATTAAATAAAGCATTGAAAAATAAATTAGATGTAAATAAAATTTCATCATCTAAGGATTTTTCCGGAACTTCTTATAATTATCTAAAATCTCTTATAAAATTATTTGAACTTGATAATGTAATTTTAATAAAAGGAGATTTTGCTAAAACTATTCCTAAATTTTTTAGAAAATATGATAAGAATATATTTTCAGCAAATATTGATTGCGATTTATATTTTGGCTATAAAATTTGCTTACCTATTATATGGGATAAACTAATGAAAAAAGGAATGATATATTTAGATGAGTATTATTCACTAAAATTTCCTGGACCAAGGATAGCTTGTAATGAATTTTTTGAAGAGAGAAATATAAAATCTCTAAAAACGGTAAAAGAGTTAAATAAGTTTGATCGTAATTATTTAATAAAATAAAACTAAATTAGATAAATATTTTTGCTAGAACCTTTTTTTATGTTGTTAACATAATCAGAAATTTTATTAATTTTTTTTAAATCATCAGAATAAAATTCATATTCAAAAATATTTAATAAATTAAATATTTCATCAAATGAATAACCATTCTCCTTATATAAATAAGGTGCTAGCTCTATAAATATTATAGGTTTATATTTTTTTAAGCATTCCATTGCACTTTGAAGCACAAATAATTCATTTCCATCAACGTCAATTTTTATGAAATCTATAGAATTGAATTTATAATTTGCGATTAAATCATCTAACTTTATATGAGAATAATTATACTCTTTTGATATACCAAGATGTAAATTGTGGATCTTTTCACTATTACTTTTCGTAACTTTCCAACTTGAGTAAATTTCTCTATTTATTTGTTTTGAACTTACAAGATTATTTACAGGTATAATTTGTTTTTTTAAAACTGGATTTAATTCTAAATTCTTCAAAAATTTATTGTATGCATAAAAAGTAGGTTCAATTGAGATTATTTTTGAGTCTTTAAAATTTTTAGCTAAAAATAAAGAAGTCGATCCTATATTTGAACCAACGTCAATAAAAAAATATTTTTTTTTTGATGGTAACAAATTTTTAAGTCTAGATAATTTTTTTTCGGAGTTGCCAAAGATAAAAATTGATAAATCAATACCCTCAGATAAATCCAGACACCAATTAATATTATTTCTAGTAATATCTAAATTATTAATATTAAATTTTTTTTTAAAAAACTTATAGTAAATTTTTATAAGAATATAAATATAACCAGCTAATTTGATTTTATGTTTTGTACTTAGCATTTCTTATTTCATTAAAAAAATCAAAATACTTTTTAGCTATTCTATTAGGAGTAAAAGAATTAGTTTTAAATCTTTTTATATTTACAATTTTTTTTATACCTCTTACTAGAATATCAATATTAAAAGAATATTCAGAAAAATAATTTTCATGATAAACCAAATTTTTATCTATATTTAATATTATTCCATTTTTTTTAATCAATTCTCTTGATCCACCTACATTATTTGTAAGAACCGGCAATCCGCTAGATAATGCCTCAACAATAGCATTAGGACATGACTCAATCTTCGACATATGTATTAATGCATCCGATCTTTGAATATAAAATGGGATGTTAGAATTTTTAACATTGCCAATAAATTTGATATTTTTGTATTTTTTTTCAATATTTTTGAATGTATCACCAATAATTAAAAGTAAGTATTCATCTTGATCTAAAATAGAAAAAGCATCTAAAATATATTTTAAACGTTTGTTTAAAGATGGTCTAGTTATAGTCATTAAAACATATTTGTAATTATACTCTTTAATCTTATTTTTTAAAAAAAATTGATTTGTAAAAGCATTTCCAATAATTTTGTAATTTATTTTTTTGTGATCAAAAAATTTATCTTTTTTCATATAATGGAAAATTAATTCTTTAGAAAATTTGCTTTGAAAAACTACTCCATCAGCAAGTAAAATATTTTTAAAAATTTTTTGGTTAAGTTTAATTTTATCATTATTTAAGTTCTGAACATAAATACCGTCTACTCTTAAAATATTTGTTGAAAATTTATTGAAACTACCTGTAGAAAAAGTTAATTGGATATCAGGAAATAAATATTTTTTTTTTAAGCCAATTTTTACTAATTCTTTTTCTAATATATTTGCAAAATTATAGGGACCCCCATTTATTGTTAAATTTTTTTTATTGATATAAAAATTCATTAACTAAAAACTTAGTTTTACAATCTTTTTATTTTTTTTAAATTTATAGACTCCTCTGGTATCAAAAATCATTTTTGATGATTTGATTACCAAATTGTAATCAATTTTATCATGATCTGTTAAGATAAGTGTGCATGTATATTTGTTTATATTATCTAAATTAATGATACTTTTTTTATTTATAGCACCATACATTCTAAAAAAATTTAATTTTTTTACAAAGGGATCGTAAAAGTCATAATTTATTTTAAATTTCTCTAAAAGATCTATGAATTTTAGTGCAGGTGACTCTCTACAATCATTTGTATTTTTTTTATATGCTACACCTATTATTAAAATTCTTATATTTTTCTGTTTTAAATCCATTTTGAAAAGATGTGAAGTTATAAAATTAAATATTCTATCTACTCTCTCTTGATTTATTTCGGCAGATATATCAATGAATTTTGAGGAGTATCCATTTTCTTTTGAAACCCAATTAATTAAATGTGGATCAATTGGTATACAATGCCCTCCTAAACATGGGCCTGGATAAAAAGGCATAAAACCAAATGGTTTAGTCTTTGCAGCCTCAATAACTTCATAAATATCGATGTTTAATCGTGACAAAATTATATGCATTTCATTTGCTAAACTAATGTTTATCGATCTAAAAATATTTTCATAAATTTTAACAGCCTCTGCGGTTTTTAAACTACTAACTTTTACAGTCTCATTGGAGACTTTAGAATATAAATGATCTAATAATTTTAGGCAAAATCTAGAATAGCCCGATATGACTTTTGGTGTATTAGATAAAGTAAAGCTATGATTGCCTGGATCCTCGCGCTCAGGTGAGTAGCCGATGAATATATCTTTTCCAATCTTAAACTTCTTATTTTTGCAAACTGAAAGTATATAATCTTCAGTTGTTCCAGGATAAGTGGTACTTTCAAGAATTATCAATTGACCTTTTCGAAGATATTTATTCAATAAAATAGAAAAATTATTAATATAACTCATATCAGGAGAAAAATTTTTTGTAATTGGAGTAGGTAAACAACAAATAATGACGTCAGCATTAGTAATTTCATTTTGTGATGATGTAAATTTGATTTTTTTTGAATATCTTAGATTTTCAATTTCATTATCTGTTATATTTGAAATATAAGACTTGGCTTTTTTTAAAACGCTGATTTTTTTTTTATCTTTATCATAACCTATTAAATTGAAGTTTTGCTTACTAAAATTAATTAAAAGAGGAAGTCCAACATATCCCAGTCCGACTATACAAATAGTAGCATTTTTAGATTTAATATCTTTAATTAATTTATTGTAATATCTCAAAATTCTTATTTATTTCCAATTAACTCTTGGTTTAATTATATTACTGTCAATTTTTTTTTTATATTTGTGAACAAAATTTAACATTGTTATAATAACTTCTTCAGACATATAATTCGGCTTAAGACCTAATTTTTTTAGACCTGTATACTTTGGATTATAATAATGTTTTTCTTTTTCTTTTCTTGGATTATTAATGGATTTGATTTTTACATTGAGGCCAATTTTATTTCCTGCCTTTTTTACTTTGCTTGCTATTTCGTTTACAGTAAAGGTTTCTGTAAATTGGTTTAATATTGACATTTTGCCAGGTTGTGGGGGGTTTTTTGATGCAAGCTCAATACAATTTATAGTATCTTTGAGATTTAGATATCCCCTTTTTTGTTCACCTTTTCCATAGACAGTTAATGGATGTCCTGATACCGCCTGAACTAAAAATCTATTAACTACTGTTCCAAAAATATCATCATAATGAAAATTTGGTAAAAGTCTGTCATCCTTAAATGACTCATTTGTTAATATTCCATAAACTGGCCCTTGCATAAGATCAGTCACTCTTACTTTATAAAGGCGAACATAAAACCATAATAGATCGGTATCTAATATCTTAGTGGTATGATAAAGGCTAGAGCCTTGTCTAGGAAATAAGAACTTATCTTTTCTACCCTTGTGAAAAAGATTTATCCACCCTTCCTCTATATCTATGTTTGGAGTGCCGTATTCTCCCATTGTGCCTAATTTAATGATATGTGAATTTGGACAATTATTAATAACAGACCATATGATGTTAAATGTCACATTCAAGTTGTTATTAAGAGTGAACTTTGCTTCATCAAAGCCCATCATGGAGTATGGAGCTGATGGTTGTTCAGCATAATGAATAATAAGTTCTGGTTTAAAATTTTTTATTAATTTATTTAATTTTGTAAAATTCTGACAATCAAATAGATCAACCTTAATAGATTTTTTAAATAGTTTTTTAAAAATTTTTGTTCTTTGAATTAAATTTGGGTTATTGAAAAGAGGCTTACTATCATTTTTTTTTGATATCTTTCTTCTAGAGTAATTATCGACTATATTTACTTTGTGACCTTTATTGGCGAAATGCATGGCTGTAGGCCAACCTAGATAGCCATCACCTCCTAGAATAAGTATTTTCATTAAATTATTTTAGTCTTGTTAAATAATCACTATAAGTATCATGCATTCCAGTTTCAAGTGAAGTTTTACTTTTCCATCCATAACTATGGGCCTTTGAAGAGTCTAGTAATTTTCTTCTAGTTCCATTTGGTTTTTTTAAATCATAATTAATTTTAAGTTTTACATTTAAGTAATTCATTATTTTTTTGGCATATTGTTCAATAGTAAAGTCTGTACCTGATCCAACATTTAAATAGTGATCTTTTATATTTTTTCTCATAAAAAATTCTATCGCCCCCGCTAAATCATTGACATGCATTAGTTCTCTTCTAGGTTTTCCATTACCCCATAAAGTAATATGTTTTTTATCATTAATCTTAGCTTGGTGAATCTTATTAATTAGGGCAGGGAAAAAATGAGAGCTATTTGAGTGATAGTTATCCATTGGTCCATATAGATTGCATGGCATTAAACATAAAAAGTTTGTTTTATATTGGATGTTATAATTTTCACACATTTTTAAGCCAGCAATTTTAGCTATAGCATAAGGTTCATTGGTTTTTTCAAGGTCAGAGCTTAATAGATACTGTTCTTTAATGGGCTGTTTAGAATTTTTTGGATATATACAGCTTGAACCTAGAAAAATAAGTTTTTTTATATTATTAATAAAACTACCATGTATTAAATTATTCTGAATTTGAATATTATGATATAAAAAATTAGCTCTATCAAGATTGTTAATAAAAATACCTCCAACTCTGGCAGCAGCTATAATTACAATATCTGGTTTATTATTTTTTAAAAAGTTGAATGTTTTTTTTTGATCAAGTAAATCTAATTGTTTGTGTGTTCTAGAAATTATATTTGAATAATTTTTATTTTTTAAATACCTAGTAATAGCAGATCCAACCATTCCAGTATGGCCTGCAATATAAATTTTAGATTTTTTAGACAATATTTTCTGACTCTTTTTGAATCATTTCATCAATTAAAGAGTTTATAGAGTACTGTGGTTTCCAGCCAAGAATTTTTTTTGCTTTTAAAGCGTTACCTTGTAAAAAATCTACTTCATTTGGTCTAAAGTATTTTTTATCTATTTCGATTATTATCTCTCCATTCATGTATGCTTTTTCTTTAATTCCTTTACCCTTCCATAAAATATTTACATTTAATTTTTTAGCGACTAAATTAATAAATTCTTTAACATTGATATATTTACCAGTAGCTATAACGAAATCTTGAGGTTTATTTTTTTGCAGCATCAACCACATAGCTTTAACATAATCTTTAGCATGTCCCCAATCTCTTTTTGCATATATGTTTCCTAGATATAATTTTTTTTGTTTTTTATGGATTATTCTTAATAATCCCTTAATTATTTTTTGCGTAACAAATGTCTCTCCTCTTGATGGGCTTTCATGATTAAATAAAATACCATTACAAGCAAATAGGTTATAGGACTCCCTATAATTAATTGTCATCCAATGGGCAGCTAATTTTGAAATTGCATAAGGGCTTTTTGGGTGAAAAGGAGTGTTTTCATTTTGTGGGGGTAAACTAGATCCAAACATCTCAGATGTACCTGCTTGATAAAATCTAATTTTAGGATTGATAGTTTTAATAGCCTCTAAAATTTTTAATGTTCCAAGACTGTTTGTAATCATAGTATACTCTGGTAATTCAAAAGATACAGCAACATGGGACTGTGCAGATAAATTGTATATTTCTGTTGGTTTAGTTTTTTGAACTAAATGAAATATAGACTGTCCATCTCCAACATCTCCATAGTGAAGAAATAAATTTTTAGCTTCATGAATATCCTCATAAATATCATCAATTCTCTGAGTATTTAACGATGAACTCCTCCTTTTCACACCATGAACAATGTATTTTTTTGATAATAATAACCTAGTTAGGTAAGATCCGTCCTGTCCAGTTATGCCAAATATTAGTGCAATTTTTTTTTTAGATTTAGACTTCATATTTTATTATTTTTTTCGATATAAATTGACTGGGAAGGAAAGGCAAAATTTGCATTATTCTTTTTTTCAACAATAACTTTTAATTGTAAAGCTAATTCTTCTTTAATTAATAAAAATTTTTCCCAAGAATTTGTATTTGTAAAACAATAAATTAGAATATCTATTGAGCTATCATTAAACTTTTCTAATCTGACAAAACATTGGTAGTTATTATTAATAATAAATTTTTCATCTTCCTTTTTTATGTATTCATGAATATCATCTGTTATGTTTTTTAATTGCTCTACAGTAGTTGAATACTCTAAACCTATTACCCAACTAATTCTTCTAAAAGATCTGTTAGAATAATTAGATATAGCATTATCTGATAGAATATGATTTGGAATGGTAATTGGTGTAGTATCAAACTTTCGAATTGTAGTAGATCTAAAACCTATTTGTTCCACTGTTCCATCTCCAAAGTTTGGAATATTAATTACATCACCAATATGAAATTTTTTCTCAACGAGTATCAAAACTCCAGAAATTAAATTTTTAAACAAGTCTTGAGCTCCTAAAGCAACAGCTACTCCAAAAAGACCTAAACCAGCTATAACAGGTCCTATTTTTATTCCCCAAACCTCAAGTATAGCAACAGCACCTAAAAATATTATTATGTATTTAATACTATTCGTTAACCATATTGTAAGTGCCTTACTTAGCAGTTTTTCTAATTTTGATAAGCTATCAGAAAATAAAGAAAAACAAGTATGCAGCAACCAAAAGATAAAAATAGTAACCAATGATTGGTTAAATTTTTCAATAAAAGATAAAAATTTACTTTCTTCATTAATATTAAAACTCAGAAAAATAAAGATTATTATTACCGGGATTAATTTAAGTGGACCGACGAGTGTATCGAAAATTAAATTATCAGCATTATTAGAAGTTTTTTTTACAATTTTTTCGATTTTATGAACTATAAATTTGGCAAATAAATTTCTTATTGAAAAAGCTATTAAAAAAATTAAAAAAAAAATTAATATTTCAATTAGTGTTAATCCTAGTAAGCCATTAAAAATTACTAATTTGACGTATTCCAATAATTGTTCATATATTTGAGTCATTATTTATTATTGTTATGTCTTAATTTCAGTATTGTTCTGATTAGAATATAATAATAGACCAATAACAAAGAATATAAATATATTATTCCAATGATTATAAAAACTCATATTTGGAATTAGCGGTAAAAGAAAACAAAATAAATATATATTAGGACCAATATTATACGACTGATTATAAATTTTATCTGAAAAGAATTTATTATAAGAAAACTTAATAATACCAAACAAAATTGATATATAAAATAATACAAAGAAACTTAAACCAAAAATGCCTAACTCAGCAAATAATTGCATAAAAAAATTATGTGGATGTGAAGAACATGACCTATCGGAAATTTTATATTGTGTTTTATGACAATTTTTTTCAAATAAATTAGGTCCTATGCCAAATATTAAATTTTCAGATCCCATTTTGTATGCACTATAATAGTGCTCTTCATAGTGTGAGGAAAATGGTGCTATTTTGAATGAAGTACTTGTTATATCTCTTATAGTCGTATCAATTATTCTGTCTTTAAGCAAAGGTGAATTATAAACAAATATTAAACTAGCAAAAATTGTTAAAATAAAAGAAATAAGATATTCCTTTTTAAAATCTTTTAAAAATAAAATAAATAAACTTAAGAAAATTAAGTATCTTAATAAAGGTGCTCGATCACCTGATATAAAGATTACATAAAGAGATATTGGTATTAATGCTATCAAAATAATTTTTTTTGATTTTAATTTTGGTAATATATTCATCAAAATTACCAGAATAGCAGATAAAAAAGCAACGTATCTTCCTAGTTTAGCTTCTTCACCCATAACACTTGTCATTCTATAACTACTAAGTGGCTCAATACCAAATATATTAGAACCATTTAAGAATTGGTAAGTGCCATCAACAAATACAAAGATAATACAAAATGATATAGACTTTGTTAGATTTAAAATTAATTTACTATTTTTGTTAATAAGGTATTGGATACCCATACTAAATAGAATGAATCTGAAATAGAAAATTGTTCCTTCATCAGTTAGTGACTCCCATATATATTCAGAAAAAAAAGATCTAATTACTCCATAGACAGAGAATAAAATAAATAAAATAAAAACAGTATTTTTATAATAAATAAATTCTTTATTTTTTATAGATGTAATAAGAAAAAAGATAGCTATTAGAGAAATAATTATATCTGGAATTGCACCATTACCAGAGATAAGAGCAATTGGTAATATAATAACTAGTGAAGAAAAAAAGTTAATTCTGTCATTAAAAACACTTACAAATCTTTCAAATATGTAATTATAAAAAATCATAATTGGAAAATGTATATTTTTTGGGATAGATTATCAAAAAAAAACGCCGCAACCTTGCGGCGTTTTTAATAAAAAAATTAGTAGAGATTTTTACATCATGCCAGGCATTCCTCCGCCCATTCCACCCATTCCACCCATGTCAGGCATTGCTGGGGTGGATGATTTGTCTTCAGGTTTATCTGTAATCATGGCTTCTGTAGTTGTTAGTAGCGCAGCTACAGAGACAGCATCGATCAAAGCAGTTCTTACAACTTTAGTAGGGTCGACAATTCCAGCTTTAACCAAATCACAGAATTTACCAGATTGTGCGTCAAAACCATGTGAGTTGTCTTTGCTTTCTAAAATCTTTCCTGCAATTACGGCACCATCAAAACCAGAATTCTGAGCGATTTGTTTTAAAGGAGCTGATAAAGCCTTTCTAACAATGTCCACACCATATCTTTGATCATCATTATCCACTTTTAGGTTTTTTAAAACACTAGTAGCGTAGAGTAGGGCCGTTCCACCGCCAGGTAAAATTCCCTCCTCAACAGCAGCTCTTGTTGCGTGCATAGCATCCTCGACACGGTCTTTCTTTTCTTTAACTTCAACCTCTGAAGCGCCACCAACTTTAATGACAGCTACTCCGCCAGCTAATTTTGCAAGTCTTTCTTGAAGTTTTTCTTTATCATAATCAGAAGTTGTTTCTTCTATTTGTTTTCTGATTTGATCACATCTTGCTTCAATCTCTTTTTTCTTACCCGCTCCACCAACAATAGTTGAGTTTTCTTTATCTACAACAACCCTTTTAGCTTTACCAAGCATATCCATTGTTACAGATTCGAGTTTAATACCAAGATCTTCACTAATCACCTGACCACCTGTTAATATAGCAATATCTTCTAGCATTGCTTTTCTTCTATCTCCAAAGCCTGGGGCTTTGACGGCAGCAATTTTTAATCCACCTCTTAATTTGTTTACAACTAAGGTTGCTAAAGCCTCACCCTCAACATCTTCAGATATAATAAGTAAAGGCTTTGTTGACTGCACTACAGACTCAAGTAATGGTAGCATAGGTTGAAGACTGGCAAGTTTTTTTTCATGCAAAAGAATGAGGCAATCTTCCATTTCAGCCTTCATTTTATCTGCATTAGTAACAAAATAAGGGCTCAAATAACCCCTATCAAACATCATGCCCTCTACGACATCTAATTCAGTATCTAAACTTTTAGCTTCTTCAACAGTAATAACACCCTCTTTACCAACTTTTTGCATAGCCTCAGATATCATTCCTCCAACTTCTCCATCACCATTAGAAGCAATAGTTCCAACTTGTTGAACCTCTTTATCTGACTTAACAATTTTAGAATTTTTTTGGAGTTCGGAAATTATAGCATCAGTTGCTGCATCCATCCCTCTTTTCAAATCCATCGGGTTCAATCCAGCAGCTACAGCTTTCATACCTTCAGTTGCTAAAGCTTGGCATAAAACAGTTGATGTGGTCGTACCGTCACCAGCTGAGTCATTTGTTTTATTGGCAACTTCTTTAATCATTTGTGCGCCCATGTTTTCAAATTTATCGGCTAGTTCAATTTCTTTTGCGACTGTAACGCCATCTTTTGTTGTTCTTGGTGAGCCAAAAGATTTATCAATTACAACGTTTCGGCCTTTTGGACCTAATGTTACTTTGACTGCATCGGCTAAAATATTAATGCCTTTAAGCATTTTTGCTCTAGCGTCTGTGCCAAATTGAATTAATTTTGCTGACATTTTTAAATTCCTTTCAATTACTTCTCAATAATTCCCATGATGTCAGACTCCTTCATGATTAGGAGTTCTTTGCCATCAATTTTAACTTCTGTACCAGACCATTTACCAAACAGAATTCTGTCACCTTTTTTTACATCTAAAGCAACCACTTGTC
>MDTB01056681.1_pt1 | contig 46746 bp, 44 predicted proteins | sample 811161 | NCBI WGS metagenome assembly MDTB01 (sample SAMN05326650, study PRJNA326480) | marine metagenome | isolation source: seawater | place: Mediterranean Sea | collected 2009 | reverse complement strand
TGTACTGACGGGCTTTTTTTACCGCGTGAACAGCCTGCTCAATGACCTGCTCAGGATCCATCTTGAGCTTATGCTTCATGTGGATCGGACTGGTCGCTATGAATGTGTGAATCCGGCGCCTTGGTGCTGGGGCGACCGCTTCTGCGGCGACCTCAATGTCGCGATCAAGTGCCCGAGACAAACTACAAACCGTAGACTCTTTAATGGTAGACGCGACTGCTTTGACAGCCTCGAAATCCCCCGGGCTCGCTACCGCAAAACCAGCTTCTATCACATCGACGCGGAGCCGCTCCAGCGCTTTTGCGATACGGACTTTCTCGTCGCGAGTCATCGATGCGCCTGGACTCTGCTCACCATCCCGTAACGTCGTGTCAAAAATGATTAATTGATCTTTCGCCATCCTAATCTCTCCAACGGCCCGCGGCCATTTGGCAACAAATACAAAAGTTAATATGAGTAGAAATCGAGTACGATAAAAACTGAACCGCCCATCAGGGCAGTCGACGGCCAAGACTAAGACTGTAATTGGCGAACTGCAGGTTCATGATGAGAGAATGCCAATGAAAACGACTTTCTGCAAGTCAGTTTTATAAAACGCTTTTGGCGGTATTGCGATCTTTATGCGCCCTCGACGATGCGGAAGTCGCGATCCACTCCATCTGATAACGCGTCGAGTGCCGCTTGGTAGGCGTCCGAGTCATATGCACGCTGCGCATCGTCCAGTGTGGGCCACTCCACGATCACCGTCCGTTCCATGACGCCTGACCCCGCCGCATACACCGCCGGACCACGCACAAGGAACCGACCGCCCTGGCTCTCGACAGCGGGCCTCGCGAGCTCCGCGTAAGCGGCGAGCTTGGCTGTATTATAAATTTCACGATAACAACTGATCCAATACCCTTTCTGCATTTTTTATCCTTTGAGATTACGTTGTTTCGATTCTAGCCAGCTAGCCAGCCTCATACCACCAAAAGTGCTTGAGGCCACAATGCCAATCAGGATAATCATCTCAAGTAAGTGGTCGGTTCCGGGACGGAACACCACCACCAGCAAGCAGCTAAAGGCAAACCCAATTCCGCCGTAAATCACCTGCCGTTTCGCCTCGGTTTCCGAGACCGCCGGTATGTCTTCGTCGATAATACCGCGTTTAGTCTTCTTCTTTCGGCGCATTTTTTTTCCCGACAAAGCGTTCTTTGAACCACAGTACCGGGCCGCTTAACAGATAAATACCGGTAAGAAGAAACAACACTCGCGGCGGATCCAGTGACACAAAAGCAAAAATCAAGGCGGTAGCCATAATTGCAAGCAAAGGAACGCGCGCTTTAAGAGCAGAATTCTTAAATGATGGATAGGGGATCGATGAGACCATGAGAAGACCACAGACCGCAGTTAGAGCGACCATCGTTAAAGCGACGGTCTCCCCTTGGATACTTGAATCGACCAGCGTCCAGACAGCGGATGATAGAAAATAGGCAGCAGCAGGGCAGGCTAGCCCCACGAAATAGTTTGAGTCAATAATTTCGCGCTGAATGTTAAAACGCGCGAGCCGCAAGGCTGTTCCTGCAACGTAGACAAATGCGGCTACCCAGCCCAATTTGCCGAGTGCTGATAGGGACCAACTAAATACCAAAACAGCAGGCGCCACACCAAAGGCGACCACGTCACTTAATGAATCGTATTGCGCTCCAAATTCACTTTGAGTGTTAGTAAGACGCGCGATACGACCGTCTAACCCATCGAAGAGACCCGACACTAAGATCGCTATAGCAGCTGTCTCAAAAAGCCCATCCCCCTGATACACAGCACGAGTCGCTGTAATAATCGAGAAGAATCCGGCCAGTAATGCTGCCGTTGTAAGGATGTTGGGGAGGAGGTAAATACCTTTAGACTGGGTCATCATCGAGGGCGGACCTGCAGAGGCCCGCATTCAATTAATTCTTGTCCTTGTCAACCAATTTATTGGCTGCAATCCAAGGCATCATCGCACGTAACTGCGCACCAACCTGCTCAATCGGATGCGCCGCATCGTTGCGGCGTCGGGCCGTCATTGATGGATAGTTTGTTTGACCTTCAGTGATAAACATCTTCGCGTATTCACCATCTTGGATCCGCCGCAGCGCTTCACGCATCGCATACTTAGACTCTTCGTTGATGACTTCGGGGCCTGTCACATACTCGCCATACTCAGCATTGTTTGAGATGGAGTAGTTCATATTGGCGATACCACCTTCATACATCAAATCGACGATGAGTTTCAGTTCATGTAGGCACTCGAAGTATGCCATCTCTGGGGCGTAACCCGCATCCACAAGCGTCTCGAAACCGGCCTTAACTAACTCGACACAACCACCACAAAGGACCGCCTGCTCACCGAACAGATCTGTCTCAGTTTCGTCTTTAAAGGTTGTTTCGATGATACCGGTACGACCACCGCCAACACCCGACGCGTATGACATGGCAACATTCTTCGCGTTACCTGACGCGTCTTGATGAATCGCAACCAAATCAGGGACCCCGCCACCGCGTACGTATTCACTGCGGACCGTGTGGCCCGGAGCTTTTGGTGCAATCATGATGACATCCAAATCATCACGCGGAACAACTTGGTTGTAGTGGATTGAGAAACCATGTGAAAACGCAAGTGTCGCTCCCCGCTTGATGTTTGGTTCTATCTCAGACTTGTACAGATCACCATGGAACTCATCGGGGGTCAGAATCATCACAAGATCCGCCTGCGCAACTGCTTCAGCCACAGAGAGAACTTTAAGGCCATGCGCTTCCGCTTTTGCGACTGAAGATGAGCCGGCGCGAAGACCAACCGTAACTTCGACACCGGAGTCTTTCAGGTTGCACGCCTGTGCGTGGCCCTGTGAGCCATAACCGATTACCGAAACTTTTTTCGACTGGATAATGGATAGGTCGCAATCTTTATCGTAATAAATCTGCATGAGATGTTTTCCTCTGTTTAATTTTGGCTGTTTACAAGGACAACACGCGTTCACCGCGCGCAATACCACTAACCCCACTACGGACCACCTCTAGAATGGCCGAAGTGCCAATCGCTTCGATAAATGCGTCTAACTTATCGGTGGCCCCGGTCAGCTGCACGGTATACATAGCTGGAGCCACATCAACAATTTGACCGCGGAAAATATCACACGTCCTCTTAACTTCAGCGCGCTGAGCACCGGTAGCTTTGATTTTGATCAGCATCAGCTCCCGTTCAATGTGGTCGCCTTCTGTTAGATCGACCAACTTCACAACATCAATCAATTTATTCAACTGCTTTGTGATCTGCTCAATCACCTCATCGTCACCAATCGTGGTGACGGTCAGACGCGATAAAGTAGGATCTTCCGTTGGGGCAACAGTCAATGACTCGATGTTATAGCCGCGCTGCGAGAACAGTCCGACAACACGAGACAACGCACCTGGCTCATTTTCCATGAGAGCCGAGATTATACGCCTCACTTGGTACGCTCCGTCTTACTCAAAATCATATCCTTCATCGAGCCTGTTGGAATTTGCATCGGATAGACGTGCTCGTCTGGATCGATATAGATATCCATGAAGACCACACGATCGTTCATCGAAAAACATTCTTCCATTTTCGACCTAAGTTCCGCTGGATCCGTGACCTTCATTCCGACATGACCATATGCTTCGGCGAGTTTTACAAAATCAGGCAGAGAATCAGCATACGTTGAGGCGGCGTAACGACCACCATATTGCATATCCTGCCATTGCTTGACCATACCAAGCGCTGCGTTATTCAAGTTAATGATCTTCACAGGCATGTTGTATTGAGTGCAGGTTGACAACTCTTCGATACACATTTGAATCGAGCCCTCGCCCGTCACAACAGCAACAGCGCTATCCGGATGTGCGAGTTGCACGCCCATTGCTGCCGGCAGACCAAACCCCATGGTCCCAAGCCCACCTGAGTTAATCCACTTGCGCGGCTTGTCATACTTATAATACTGAGCAGCGAACATTTGGTGCTGCCCAACATCGGAACAGATAAACGCTTCGCCATTGGTAACTTCATAAAGCGTGCGGATCACATCTTGCGGCATTATCTTTTCACTACGTGTGAACCGGTCGCCCGTCCACAGACCATGCTTTTCACGCCATCCGTTGATCATTTCCCACCATGCATTCAGTGCCTGCTCATCAGGCTCCGCATCCATCTGGTTCAACATCTCAACCATATCCGCCAAGACAGGCTTTACCGGGCCAACCAATGGGACCTCTATGTCACGAACCGTCTTCTGAATCGATGCTGGGTCAATGTCGATATGAATAATCCGAGCATTTGGACAGAATTTTTTCGGGTTATTCGTGACCCGATCATCAAATCGAGCTCCAACGGCAAAAATCACGTCGGCTTGATGCATTGCTTGGTTCGCCTCGTAAAACCCATGCATACCTAACATACCGATGAACTGGTCTTCAGAACCCGGGAATGCGCCGAGGCCCATCAATGTATTAGTCACCGGGTAGCCAAGGCGTTTAGCGAGTGCAGTAAGTTCTTCAGACGCATCGCCCAGGACCACACCACCGCCGGCGTAAATCACCGGGCGCTTCGCTTCGAGGAGGAGATCGAGTGCTTTACGAATCTGACCAGCATGCCCCCTCAACGCGGGAGTGTATGAGCGTAATTTAACTGTTTCTGGGTATTCAAATGGACGCTTCTCTGTCGGCGCCGTCATGTCTTTGGGAACATCGACAACGACTGGACCGGGCCGGCCAGTCTTTGCAATATGGAACGCTCTTTTCATGACGCTCGGAATCTCTTCGATCGAGCGCACCAAAAATGAATGCTTCACGATCGGACGGCAGCAACCAATCATGTCTGTCTCCTGAAACGCGTCGCTACCCATCAAATGACTTGGGACGTTTCCTGAGATGACGACCAGAGGTATCGAATCCATGTAAGCGGTCGCGATACCGGTGATTGCGTTTGTTGCCCCGGGACCTGAGGTCACCAGAGCAACACCAACCTCACCAGTCGAGCGGGAAAACCCGTCAGCCGCGTGGACTGCCGCCTGCTCGTGGCGTACTAAAATATGCTCGACCGCATCTTGCTGATACAGTGCGTCGTAGATATGTAGAACCGCGCCGCCAGGATAGCCAAAAATCATCTTGACCTGTTCCTCTTTCAGCGCACGCATGATCATCTCACCGCCTGAAAGCAACTCCACTTCCAACTTTCTCCGAGTAAATAATTTAGAAAGCCGGCAATTGTGACACTCAGAAACGGCCTGTCAACTGACAGGCCGCTGTATTTTACGCGGAAAAGGTGATTTCACCGGACGAAGTGAGCGCCGCCTTGATGGTTGCACTTGGCGTAAATTCACCTTTGAGCAGCGCCTCAGCAAGCGGATTCTCAAGGTATCTTTGGATCGCGCGCCTCAATGGACGTGCGCCATACACGGGATCATAGCCAGCTTTACAGAGTTTTTCAGCGACCTCATCAGTCAACTCAAATCCATACTCCATCTCTTCCAAACGGGCTCGCAGGTAGGACAACTGAACATCCAAAATACCGCGAATATGATCCCGACCTAGCGCATGAAAAACAACAGCGTCATCGATTCGGTTAATAAACTCTGGACGAAAATATGTGCCAGCGATGCCCATCACCGCGTCTCGAATTGCTTCGTGTGACTCGTCGACCATACTCTGAATCAGATCCGAACCTAAATTCGACGTCATCACCATAACCGTATTCGAAAAATCAACCGTGCGGCCCTGACCATCGGTTAGACGGCCGTCATCAAGTACCTGCAAGAGGATATTAAAGACATCTGGGTGGGCTTTTTCGACTTCATCCAGGAGTACAACCGTGTAGGGGCGGCGACGAACCGCTTCGGTCAAATAACCACCCTGTTCATATCCGACGTATCCAGGAGGTGCCCCGACAAGTCGAGCCACCGAATGCTTCTCCATGAATTCAGACATATCAATCCGGACCATGGCATCTTCAGAGTCGAATAAAAATTCAGCCAGACTCTTGCAGAGTTCAGTCTTGCCGACCCCTGTTGGTCCAAGAAATAAAAACGAGCCATTTGGCCGTATCGGATCCGATAAACCAGATCGCGAGCGGCGCACCGCGTTAGCCACAGCAGTCACTGCGGTGTCTTGACCGACCACTCGTGCATGTAATACACCCTCCATATGAAGAAGCTTATCTTTCTCACCCTCGAGCATCTTCGCCACAGGGATACCGGTCCACCGACTCACAACTTCAGCAATTTCCTCTTCCGAAACCCGAGAGCGCACGAGCTTACCCTCATCAGATTCATTGGCCTCTTGAGCCTCAGCCATCCTCTTCTTGAGGGTCGGGATAACGCCGTACTGGATCTCACTCATTCGAGCCAAATCACCGGCACGCCGCGCCTGCTCCAGATCAATTTCAGCACGATCGAGCTCTTCCTTAATGGTTTGCACGCCATGCGTTTGAGCCTTTTCTGATGCCCACACTTTATCAAGTGCAACCGCCTCTTTCTCGACCTCGGAAATGGTTTCCTCCAGTTCAACGAGCCTTGATTTGCTCGCCTCATCTTTTTCTTTCTTAAGCGCCTCACGTTCGATCTTCAACTGAATCAATCGACGGTCAAGACGATCCAACTCCTCCGGCTTGGAATCCATCTCTAAACGGATACGACTGGCAGCCTCATCCATCAGATCAATCGCCTTATCTGGCAGCTGTCTGTCCGTGATATAACGACTGGATAACTTCGCTGCAGCAATAATCGCAGAGTCAGAAATTTCTACACCATGATGCACCTCATACTTCGGCTTCAATCCCCGAAGGATGGCGATGGTGTCGGTTTCTGTTGGCTCACCCACTAATACTTTCTGGAAACGACGCTCGAGAGCAGCATCCTTTTCAAAATATTGACGATACTCATCCAGGGTTGTTGCTCCCACACAGTGAAGGTCCCCGCGGGCGAGCGCCGGTTTTAGCATGTTGCCTGCGTCCATGGCGCCTTCAGACTTACCAGCTCCGACCATGGTGTGGATTTCGTCAATGAAGAGAATAATTTGTCCTTCTTGTTGCGCCAACTCCTTCAACACTGCCTTCAGTCGCTCTTCAAATTCACCGCGGAATTTCGCTCCCGCGATCAAGGAACCCATATCGAGGGATAACACGCGCTTACCTTTCAAGCCTTCAGGCACTTCACCATTAACTATCCGAGCAGCCAGGCCTTCGACAATCGCTGTTTTTCCGACACCAGGCTCGCCGATCAAAACTGGGTTGTTCTTTGTTCGACGCTGCAACACTTGGACCGCACGCCGAATCTCCTCGTCTCGACCGATCACGGGATCTAGCTTGCCCTCCGACGCTCGAGCAGTCAGATCAAGGCAATACTTATCTAAGGCACCGCGATTTTCTTCATCATTTTCAGCTTGCACCGACTCGCCTCCACGGATCTTCTCAACGGCATCTGCAAATCGATCCTCATAAACTGCAGCTGTCCGAAACGCGGCCTTGGTCGCTTTGTCTTTAGACATCACAGCAAGAACGGTCTCAGAAGAGAGATAGGCATCTTTCTGAGCCATCGACTGCTTCTCAGCCAAATTAAACTGGCGAGCCAGATCCTGACTCATTCGGACCTCGCCATCGTGATTCGCAACTCGCGCTAGTCCATCCAAGGCGCGGTCGACTTCGGCGAGCAACTGATCAAAGTGGCCACCGGCAGAAAGCACAAGGGCACGCGCCGAACCACCACTTTGTGTGAGTAAAGACTTTAAAAGGTGCCATGGTGACATCTCATTATGATCCAGACCTAAGACGAGGCTTTGCGCATCCTGTAGAGCTTGCACGAGGCGATTTGTTAATCGATCCATTTGCATTAGGTAATCCCTTATCTAAAACAACCTATTGCATTTTTGTGGGGCCGACCATTACTAATTACAAGTTATCCACAGGTTATTCAGTGCGCATAATACAGCTCGCCATCCGGCCGGTAACGCCTGAGCGACGATAGGAGTACCAATGCGTCGAATCGCTATACGTGCAAACATCAAGCCCTTTGATTGTAACAACACCAAGGTTTCCAAGGAGATCGGAAGCTATACCCCGGAGATCGGCAATCGAGCGATCAGAGCCGCTGACCGACTCGAAATAACGACCCCAATCAGAATTCTTAAATACAAAAGCGTCCACAACCTCTGGACCAACTTCAAATGCGTCTTGGCCAATGCAGGGACCGAGCCAGACGTGCACCTTGGCAGGATCAGGAAATTCTTTCAGTGTGCGCTCAAGTACCCCGGACACTAGGCCTCGCCAACCAGCATGGGCGGCACCTACCGAGTCTTGACTCGCGAATAACAGTGGAAGACAGTCTGCAGTCATAACGCCGATTGGACAGTACAACTGATCTGTAACTACCGCATCAGCTGCGATCACCGGAGAATTCCGATCTACCCGGACGACATTAATTCCGTGAATCTGCTCCGGGAAATAAACTTCCTCACCAAAATAGCTAGCCAAATGTACCCGGTTTTTAACAACAGCCCCCACATCATCACCAACATGCAGACCCAAATTAAACGAGCCATAGGGGGCGGGCTCGGGATCACATGTCGTCTGCAGCGCAACAACTCTTGGCCCGCAATCGATTTCAAGCCACGGATCAGACATTCACTCGCCTCAAAGCGACTAATAACCCATCTAAATCAGAAGGAAGTGGTACTTCAAACTCAATAGGTTCGCCCTGTCTCGGATGAATCAAGCCAAGCCTTCTGGCGTGGAGCGCCTGCCTCGGGAAACCGTCTACTAATGTGTGTGCTTCTCCTGTCGAATAACCAAGACCCGGACGACCCCGGCGATAAACTTGATCACCAACTAACGGGTGACCAATATGCATCATATGTACACGAATTTGATGTGTTCGACCCGTTTCTAGCTTGATGTCCACCCAAGCACAGTGGACTATCATCTCAGTCACTCGATAGTGAGTAACGGCAGGCTTACCTGAAGAGACCACAGCCATCTTGGTTCGCTGAAGCCGATGCCTGTCGATGGGTGCATCAATTGTCTCTTCTTTATTAGGATGGCCGTAGACAAGGGCACTATATTGCCGACTCATCGAGCGATCCTTGAGTTGCTTTACCAGATTGGCTTGTGCTTTAAGTGAGCGCGCGACCGCTAAGACACCGCTGGTATCTTTATCAAGACGATGCACGATTCCTGCCCTCGGCACCTCCTGAAGCTCAGGATAGGAAGATAGCAAAGCATTCACGAGCGTTCCAGAAGGATTCCCATGCCCGGGATGTACCACGAGACCGGCTGGTTTATTCACGATAATCAGGTCGTCATCAACGTGCACGATATCGAGAGGAATGTTTTCCGCTGACCAATCAACCTGGGTCTCAAGCTCCACATCAATCACAACCTGCTCTCCACCAAGTACCTTGGTTTTTGGCTTTACCCGTGACCCATCGACTACTATATGTCCCTCCGCAAGCCATTGCGTCAATCGAGCACGCGAGTAGTCTGGCATCAGGTGAGCTAGCACCTGATCGATGCGTGATCCACAGTGCTCCAAAGGAACTTTAAACTGTGCTTGAATATGTGTTTTAGTATTCCGCCGATCCACCATATGTCGATCTATTGAAACAAGGAACCTCATGATAACCCGGACATTCAGCTTCCTGCTCATTTCTCTTACGCTAACCGCATGTACGCTCTTGGACCCAGAAGCCAACCTGAAAAGTGAACGAGAGCTGTGGGAACAAGCACAAGGGCACATGGACGGTAGACGGCATCTTCAAGCGATCACGTCACTCGAAGAACTAGATCGTCGTTTCCCGTTTGGGCAGTATGCCGATGGGACACAGTTGGATTTGGTCTATGCCTATTTCAAATCATCGAAATATGAGCTTGCACGACTGACAGCTGACCGATTCATTCGTCTCAACCCCGTCCATCCTGAAGCAGATTACGCACAGTATATGAAGGGGCTCTCGTCATACGCGTCCAATGATTCGATGGTGTCGCGTTACCTTCCTGGCGACGAGACAGGTCGTGACATTGGTGGCGCGCGAGATGCCATTAATGACTTCACACAATTGCTCACACGGTACCCGGACAGTGAATTTAAAGAGGATGCGACTTTACGACTGATCTACGTCCGCAACCAGCTCGCGGAATATGAAGTTAACGTTTCCCGTTACTACATCAGAAAGGGAGCGTATCTAGCTGCTGCGAACCGCGCACGTCAAGTCGTTGAGGGCTACCCGTCAACGCCGGCCGTGATTGACTCATTGATAGTGATGCATTTGGCATATGAGGCCCTAGGTCTGCCGCAAGAGTCGCAAGATGCACTATTCGTATTATCTGAAAACTACCCCAAATACGTGGTGGGCGAACGCGGCAACCAACATTTAGCTACTGGCGTGTTATATGACGAAGGTGAAACGCTAACCAGCATACTTACCTTAGGTCTTATGGGTAACAGAGGCGATCTAGCGGACCGTCTTGCTAAATTCAGTGAATCACGTCGGTTGGACGCAAGCCGCCGTCCACAAGCGACTCTCCGATCTGCAGAAGACGCTCCTTCGGTTGATGCACCGCGCGTTGTCGACAAGGTTTTCTTTTAAAAAGACCAACGGTTTGCGATTGGATATCTTCGATCGCGACCGAACCCTCGGACAGTTACCCTCGGTCCGACGGCCGACTGCCGACGCTTATATTCATTAATATCGACCAACCGACACATACGCTTCACCTCAGCCGGATCAAATCCAGACTCTATGATTTCCTTTGGCGACAGATCAGATTCGATGTAGAGCGATAGCATCCTATCTAGACGATCATATGGCGGCAGACTATCTAAATCTTTTTGACCAGGAGCCAGTTCAGCAGATGGTGGTCTTGTGATGACGCGCTCCGGAATTACTTCACCATTCCGATTTACAAATCTAGCAAGATCATAAACTCGGGTTTTCCAAACGTCTTTTAGAACAGCAAATCCCCCGGCCATATCACCATAAAGCGTTGCATAGCCCACAGCCATCTCGCTTTTGTTACCAGTTGTTAATACCAACGCACCGGTCTTATTGGAGAGCGCCATCAGCAACACGCCACGACAACGGCTCTGAAGATTTTCTTCGGTCGTGTCGACCGAGTGTCCTTTAAAGAAGGGCGTCAATGTCTGCATGAACTCTCGAACCATCGGTTCAATTGGTACGATCGAGAAATCACACCCTAGAATTTCAGCCTGCCGTTGAGCATCTGTCACACTGGTGTCAGCAGTATATAAATAGGGCATCATTACTGCATGAACATTTTGGATCCCCAGTGCGTCCACAGCTACCGCTAGCGTGAGTGCTGAGTCGATTCCACCTGATAAACCAAGCACTGCCTTTTTGAAGCCTGTCTTTGCAAAGTAATCACGCACACCTGTCACGAGTGCTTCATACAACATCCAATCCGGAGATGGCATGTCTTCGAGGCGGTGTCCCGTCAGATCCGAACCGTCCCAAACGATATCTAACATTTCTTCACTGAAAAAATTTGCTTGAGCGACGATCTGACCTTCCCGGTTCACAGCAAATGAGCCACCATCGAAAATCAATTCATCCTGACCGCCGACTAAATTCACATAGGCAATTGGTACTCGGTTGATACAAGCACGATGTTTGAGGTGCCTATGCCGCTCGGATATCTTGTTTTCTGCAAAGGGCGACGCATTCACAACAACGATAAAATCGACACTAAGTTTGCAAGTCGCCTCAACGATTTCTGGGAGCCAAACGTCTTCACAAACAAGCAGACCAATTCGCATATCATCAATTTCAGATACCTGAGGCCCGGTACCGGCTACAAAATATCGACGCTCGTCAAATACTTGGTAGTTGGGCAATGATTGTTTGTGATAGGCAGCCACACGCGTACCATCGCGATACATAATCAGACTGTTCCAAAGTGATGCAGGACAGGCGCTGTTATCACCGAGATCCCATGTGCTTGACTCGCAAGCTAGTTCCGTCGGTGCGCCGACAAAAAGTGTCAACCCTTTGCTGATCTCACACAATTGGGATTCCGATGCTTTTAATTTATTGACTAGCTCAGGACGTAGTAGAAGATCTTCAGGTGGATATCCGGTTAGCGCGAGCTCGGGTGCTATCAAGACAGACACCCCATCCTTTCGAGCAGCCTCCGCCGCGTCCGTTAATTTTTGTAAGTTAGCATCAAAGTCGCCAACAACGGCATCCATTTGGAACAGTCGAATAAGAGAAGCTTGCGTCATAATGTGGTCCGAGGTTGATAGGGCGCAGGGTCAATAATTGGCATCCGTTCCAACATGAGGTCGCATAATAGTCGGCTGGACGCAGGACTCAAAACCACTCCGTTTCGGAAGTGCCCTGAATTTACCCACAACTTACACGAAATTGCGCCAATCCAGGGCACACTCTCAGGTGAACTGGGCCGAAAGCCCGCCCACTGAGCTTCCAAGTCAACACCCTGTAATGCAGGAATCATCGCAAGCGCTGATGCATAGAGTGATTCGAAAGCCTCGCGATCTGGCGTTCGTCGAAAGCCCACATTTTCAAGCGTTGATCCAAAAACAATCCGTCCATCCGCCCGTGGAATCGCATAACGACCATTCGATAAGACCACACGACTGACAAGCTCACACGGACCAAATAATAGCATCTGCCCCTTCATCGGTTTTATTGGACAGACCATATCCAAACCCGACAGCAAGCCACCGGTCCAGGCGCCGGTGGTGAGTACGACTTGATTCACATCGAATTTCTTACCTTTACTCGAGACTACAGGTGATTCCAAATCACCAGATATCTGGGCCTCATGATGTTCCAATAGATGTATTCGTGGATGACGGAGACACATCTGCCTCAATGCCTTACCCATTCTTGGACTTCGCACACTCGAAACACCAGGCATCCACAAAGGCGTCTCGTCCAGTTGCACATGAGGTTCTAGCGCATGGGCCTCAGCATCGGTAATTTCGATAACCGCGCGCGACAAACCGGCACCCCAAGCAAGGGCCTGCTCACGCTCGTTGGTTGCGGTCACCAACATACCCGTCTCCGAGAGTTCCGGATCAATCCCTGTGGAATCTCGTAGTTGGGTGATCAAATCAGGAAACACTTTCTGAGACCACGTCGCCAACGCAGTGATTGGTGGCGCATATCGCCACGGATAGAGCGGTGAAATTATTCCGCCGCCAGCCCAAGAAGCCTCTAGACCTGCATGGCCTTTATCAATTATCAGGACACGCTGGCCTGCGCCGGCTAATTCCAAAGCAGACAGCATACCCACGACGCCTGCACCAATAATCAATACGTCACAGGGGGAAATTGTTGGTTGCAACATGGGTTAATTATCGCACGGACAAGCCATTTCGTCAGAACCCACATCACTCTGTTTATAAAGGTGTTATTTACGCGCTGCGCTCGCTCTCGACCAAAGGAGACCGTTACTCCCTGCTATTCAACCAAACGAAGCCTCAGTTCTTTTGGCAATGAAAATTGAACGGTCTCATCAACTCCATGTTCTTGTGAGATCGTGTCAGCACCGAGCTCCTGCAAGCGCTCACACACTGCTCGCACAATATTTTCAGGAGCCGATGCGCCTGCTGTTACAGCGATGGCTTTGGCCTCGTTGACCCAGACGGGGTCGATTTGTTGAGGGCCATCGATCAAATAAGCTCTCGAACCCAAACGCTCCGCAAGTTCTCTCAACCGATTGGAATTGGACGAGTTTGGAGAGCCGACCACTAGAATTAAATCATGAGCGCTGGCCAAACGCTTCACGGCGTCTTGACGATTTTGTGTTGCATAACAAATATCGTCTTTACGTGGTCCTTGAATCTCAGGAAAGCGCTCGCGTAAGATATCGATAATACGCGCCGTATCGTCCATGGATAGCGTAGTTTGAGTAACAAACGATGCAGTCCTTGGGTCATCGATCTGGACAGCCCGTGCGTCGTCTTCATCTTCTACCAGCTTTATCGTCCCGCCATTTGATATATCGAACTGGCCCATCGTACCCTCGACCTCAGGATGCCCAGCATGGCCGATCAAAATACACTCGCGCCCTTCTTTTGAAAACTTGATCACCTCTATATGAACTTTGGTCACCAAGGGGCAGGTCGCGTCAAAAACTTTCAGTTGACGCCGGGCAGCCTCTTCTCTAATGGCGCGAGAAACTCCGTGTGCGGAGAAAATCACAATGGTGTCATCGGGGACTTCGTCGAGTTCATCCACAAAAATGGCGCCTCGATCCCTTAAGTCATCGACGACTGTCTTGTTATGGACCACTTCATGACGGACATAGACAGGCGCACCAAACACTTCAAGTGCTCTGTTCACGATATCGATCGCTCGATCAACGCCAGCACAAAAGCCGCGCGGATTTGCAAGCGTCACCTGCATCAGTGTGTCTCGGATGGAACAACGGACAAAATTTCAACCTCAAACTCAAGATCGTGACCGGCAAGCGGGTGATTAAAGTCAACGGTCACCATCCTGTCATCTGTAGCCATTATAACGCCAGGTAGTTCAGATTTCGCCTTATCTTGGAAACTAACGACCAGACCCTCTGACAACTCAACCGATGGATCAAACTGATCTCTCGGAATTCTCTGTACATTGGACGGATTGTGCTGACCGAATCCGTCTTTGGGTTCAATTCGTTTAATTTTGCGCTCACCCGCCTTCATCCCATGAATCACTGCCTCAAAAGGCTCTGGCAAATTACCATCACCGATTACAAGTTCAGCGGGTTTTTTTTCGAACGTTGAGTCCACCAGCTCGCCGGTGCTTGCAAGTTTTAATGAGAAGTGCAGTTCAACTTTACAATTTGGGCCGATGTCGAGCATCTGTATACCATCCAATTAATAAACAACCTGCTGCTAACGTAATGCTTGTATCGGCAACATTAAAGGCCGGGAACGACCAACCCCTCCAATGGAAGTGCACAAAATCCACTACATACCCAAATGCCACTCGATCAATAGCATTGCCAATCGCGCCGGGAATTAGGAGTACAAACCCGGCCTGCACCCACCTACACAAGTCAGAATCACGTAGTGACCATGACGCATAGGCAGACACACCAAGAGCCAAGACGAGAAATAACCACTGCTGCCAGCCACCGGCATCTGCCAGAAAACTAAAGGCTGCGCCGGTGTTGTGTAACAACGTAAAAGACAAGAACGGCAGCAAACTAACCGGTTCACCGTAATTCAGATATGCCGACGCAAGTAGCTTGGTGCACTGATCGACCAGGAGAATCACCCCTATCACCAGTGCAAAATCGAGCCTCATACAAAGGTCCGCTCTTCGCCCAAACCCTCAACATTGTCGACACACCGCGCACACAATGCTGGATGCTCGCTCACAGATCCAACATCAGTACGGTGGTGCCAGCACCGTTCACATTTCTCAAAAGATGTGGACGATACAACCACTGACAACAGAGGGCACTCAGGCTCAGAGACCGCATCACTCGGTGCATCAGACAGTCTGTATAAGGTGGCTTCGGACGTAATCATCGCAAACCGCAACTCATCACCCAACATCGCCAGCGCATCAAACACCGGACCGTCCGCATATAACGCAACCTCGGCAGACAGTGAGCCCTTCACCAGTCCATCGTTTCGCGCTACCTCAATGGCTTGGTTCACAGCCTCTTTAACCGACTGGATCAGAGACCAATCCACTCCAACACGATCACTTGCTTGAGGTAGCTCGATCTCAGTCACGGCGAAAACAAATTGATGTGGGCGCGTTCCAGGTATTACCTCCCAAATTTCTTGCGCCGTAAATGACAAAATCGGCGCCATCCAACGAACAAGCGCATCCGTGATCCAGTGCAACGCCGTCTGACAGCTCCTTCTGGCGTGACTATCTGTCTTAAGCGTGTATTGACGATCCTTAATGATATCCAGATAAAAACCACCGAGGTCATCAACGCAGAAGTGATGCAATGATTGAGTCACTTCAGAAAACTCATAGTGCTCATAGTGACCCATAATCTTGTCCGACAGCGCTGCCGCGCGACGAATCATCTCGGCATCCAGTGAAACCAGATCATTGATCGCAACCTGATCGGTTTCTGGATTAAATCCTGCCATATTCGCCAGCAAGAAACGTGACGTGTTCCGAATACGTCGATAGGTATCGGAAGTCCGATTGAGGATCTCGTGACTCACCGTCATTTCTTTCGTGAAATCACTTGAAGCAATCCACAAACGCAAAATATCAGCACCCAAGGTATTCATCACATCCTGCGGAGGGATAACATTACCGAGAGACTTCGACATCTTTCTGCCATCTTGATCTACGGTAAATCCGTGAGTCAGCAACCCGTTATACGGCGCGCTACCATGGATAGCGACGGAAGTTAATAACGATGACTGGAACCAACCCCGGTGCTGATCGGATCCTTCGAGATACAAGTCGGCAGGAAAACGAAGGCCGTCACGACGACCGAGGACAGACGCGTGCGTTGTCCCAGAATCAAACCAAACATCGAGGACATCCGTGACTTTACGGTAGTCCGCTGCATCGTCACCGAGTATTTCACTCGGTTCCAGATCAAACCATGCATTAATACCACCTACCTCGATCTTGGTAGCAATTTTCTCAAAGAGTACGGCTGTATCAGGATGCAGTTGGGCGGTCTCTTTGTGCACAAATACTGTGATTGGGACCCCCCAGTTCCGTTGCCGAGAGATACACCAGTCGGGTCGATCCTCAAGCATAGCTGCCAAGCGGTTCTTCCCCCAGCTTGGAGTGAAATGAACCTGAGATTCGACCGCATCACGCGCCGTTTCCAATAGTCCTTCGCCCTGCATACGAATGAACCATTGTGGAGTAGCACGATAAATTACCGGCGTCTTATGACGCCAGCAATGTGGGTACGAGTGCTCAAGCCTCGCCTTGTGAACCAAACGCCTTGTCTTCGCCAGATACTCTGCAATCACCGGGCCTGCTTTTTCCACGTTCAAGCCAGCAACGACAGACACCGACTCAGCGAAGGTTCCATCATCACGTACAGGCGTCAATAACTCGATATCCAGCGCTTTAGCTGCATTGAAATCATCAAGACCATAGGCAGGCGCGGAGTGCACGGCTCCAGTACCTGCTTCAAGAGTCACGTGGTCACCGGTAATCACCGGAACAATCCGGGCATCCCACGGAGCCTCACAATAAATGCCAGCGAGTGAGTCACCAGTCGTCTTACCGAGAATATTGAATTGGGCGATACCGTAACGTTCTGTTAATGCATCAAGACGCCCCTCAGCCAAAATCAAGGTCCAACTCACACCGTCTTTCTCAAACTGCGCCAAAACGTATGGAAGTTCAGCGTTCACCGCCACAAATTGGTTGGCCGGTAGTGTCCATGGCGTGGTTGTCCAAATCGCCATCGCGGCAACATTGGCACTATCCGGAGACACACCAAAGGCGTATTCGATCTGATCAGTGTTCTGAATTGGGAACGCGACGTCAACTGTCCAAGTTTCACGATCTTGGTATTCGACCTCGGCTTCAGCCAAAGCACTTTCGCAATCCATACACCAATAGACGGGCTTCGCACCTTGGTGGAAGTGACCGTTATTGATGATCCGCCCCAATGATCGAACAATATCGGCCTCGACCTGGTAATCCATCGTCAGATATGGAGCCTCCCAGTCGCCCAAGATACCGAGGCGATTGAAGTCGACCTTCTGCCGCTCAATTTGTGTCGCGGCATATTCACGACAGGCATCTCTAAACTCGCTAGCAGATTGAAACTTGTCACCGATCTTACCAATCGTCGTCTCAACCTTGTGCTCAATTGGCAGGCCATGACAGTCCCAACCGGGGACATAGGGCGCGTTGTAGCCAGCCAATCCCTTTGCCTTGACAATAATATCCTTCAGTACTTTATTCACAGCATGACCGATATGGATGTCACCATTTGCATATGGGGGGCCGTCATGCAAGATAAAGGTCTTGTCACGTTTCGACTGCACGTCACGGATCTGTTGATACCAATCATCCGCTATCCACGACGCCACCATGTCAGGCTCACGTTTCGCGAGGTTTCCACGCATCGGGAACTCAGTTTCAGGAAGATTCAGCGTATGTTTATAATCAGTCATTAAGTTTCAGATCCTGTTAATGTGCTCATCGATTCTAAAGCCTTGGCGTTATCGACCCGAATTTGTGCGGTCAATGCGTCAAGGCTTTCGAATTTTTGTTCGGCACGAATGAACACTCTTGGGGTCACGATTAAGTTGCGACCATACAAGTCCCCAGTAAACGCATGCAAATGCACCTCTAATCTGACCTTCTGGCCAGAGACGGTTGGACGACAACCAATATTGGCAACACCAGTGAAAATCTGCCCGTCTGGAAGCTCTACCGTGCAACCAAACACACCGCGCAGTGGGTGCTCGTTAGAGAGCGTTATGTTAGCAGTAGGAAACCCAATTTTCCGCCCCAGTTGCTGTCCGTAACCGACACGTCCGCAGAGCGCATAGAAGCGACCGAGTAACTGTGCGGCCCCAACAAAATCGTTTGTCTTCAGCAGGTGCCTTATTCGAGACGATGAAATCCGCTCATTACCCACCCGATGCGTCTCCGATTGCTCAACCGTAAAGCCTTGACGCCCACCCATATCAAGGAGGTAGCTAAAGTCACCTTTTCGGTCGCAGCCAAACCGAAAGTCATCGCCTACAACCAGATGTTTCACGCGCTTACCTACGACGAGCTGAGTGAGAAAGGCTTCTGCAGTCATGGGCCGAATATCCGCGAATTTTAGACACCAAACACAGTCCACCCCCAGCCCAATTAAGGCCGCGACCTTAGACTTGAGACTCATCAAACGCACCGGCGCTGCCTGACCATTTTGATTTGCAAAGTATTCTTTTGGCTGCGGTTCAAATAGCATCACGGTCAAGGGCAATCTAAGTTGACGAGCCGCCTGTTGTGCTTGACGAATGACCAATTGATGCCCCACATGTACCCCATCAAAATTACCGATGGTTAGAACATGTGGTAATCGAAACGCTGCATGTCGACCAAAAACAAACTGCATGGCATTAACGGGCTGTTGGCGGCACAAGCAACGCAGTATACCGGATCCCAGTCAGTCTCAGAGTCGCCAGATACAGGAATCCAGAAAGAATCAACAGCAAAGCCGTCCAGCCAATGCGCCCCATGATTGTCTGGTCTGCTAATTGCGCTGCAGAAGGGGCCCACCACGCTACCTGTACCATGATGATCAACGCAAGCGCCACTTGCAGAATTTGTTTCCATGGGAGACCGCGGACTTCATACCAGCCGCGCCGGTGCAGACCACGTAGTAACAGCCCCGCGTTCACCCAGGCAGAGAGTGATGTCGCAAGTGCTAAGCCCACATGGTCTAACGACCACACAAGCATCAGATTGAAAGCCATGTTCGAAGTCATTGCAATCAAACCGATTTTCACTGGCGTCTTCGTATCCTGGTGTGCGAAATAGTGTGGCGCCAAGACCTTGATCATCATGAATGCAGGTAGACCCGCCGAATAAGCCATCAATGACAATGTAGCAGCCTCAATATCCGATACCGTCATCTCACCATATTGAAACAGTGTCGACAAAATCAGCTCACCAAATACCGCAAGGACCGCCGCACAAGGAAGCCCTAACACCAAGACCACCCAAATCGCCCAGCTCTGTGTTTGATGTGATGCGTTAACGTCATTTTGAGCAAACTCGCGAGACAGCTTCGGGAGAATGACAGTCGAGACGGCGATCGCGATGACCCCCAGAGGGAGTTCCATCAAACGATCTGAGTAATAGAGCCAGGACACAGACCCTGACACCAAAAGAGAAGCCAACACCGTATCAAGTAATAAATTGATTTGGCTCACAGATACACCGAATAGCGCAGGACCCATCAGCTTTAGAATTTTCGAAACACCTGGATGATCGGCTTGTAATGATGGCCTGGGTAGTAATCCCGCCCCCATGAGTGGGGGAATCTGGATTAAAAGTTGGATGAGACCAGAAATCGCGACGCCGATCGCAAGCCCCATCACTGGTGGTGAGACCAGTGGTGCCAGATACAGTGCGCTCCCAATCAGCGATAGATTTAAAAAAATGGGAGTAGCGGCAGGTACGGCGAACCGACCAACACTATTCAAAATGCCGCCAGCAAATGCGACAAAGCAAATAAATCCGAGATACGGGAAAGTCCATCGAAGAAGATCAGCAGTTAAGATGAGTTTCCCTGGATCATTCGAAAATCCTGGGGCAAATAGCATCGCGATCCAGGGAGCTAGAAGAACGCCGAGGGCACTGATGGCAATCAGGATCAACCCAAAGCGTCCGGCGACCTGATCAATCAAGCGTTTGACTGATGCTTCGCCTTCTTTTTCTCGTGTTTCTGAAAACACGGGAACAAATGCCTGCGCAAAGGCGCCCTCACCAAAAAGACGACGAAGAAAATTCGGAATTTTAAATGCTACGAAGAATGCGTCAGCTCCAGTAGATGCACCCACCGAGTTCGCCAGTACAATATCTCGCACTAACCCAAGTACGCGAGAACACAGCGTCCAACCGCCGACTGTTATGCCGGACCGAACCATCTTTTCTGTCGTCACGCTTTGCTGTCCTTGACCTCTGGTCCCATTTTGGGGTATTTTCCGCGCCTTGATTTTCCAGTTATCTCAACTGGTTCGAAGTTTAGTGTAAGGGAGCAACCCCGGTGGCAAATAGTCCCCAAGCGCGTAAACGCGCAAAACAGGCGGATGTCCGTCGCAATCATAACGCCAGCCTGCGTTCAAGGGCTCGTACATATGTTAAGAAAACACTGGCTGCGGTTGCGACCGGTGAACAACAGGCTGCATCGGACGCGTTCCGTGAAACTGCACCGATTCTTGATAGCATGGTTACCAAAGGCATCTACAAGAAGAACAAGTGCGCTCGTATTAAGAGTCGGCTGAACGCAAAGATCAAGGCAATAGCGTCTTAACATTAAGATAGGCGCCGGACTAAACTAGCGCCATATTGTCTCGATGCACCAAGGCATTACCCTCCATCAGTAACTGACTTTGGTTCAGTTGCTTCGTCGTTTTCCCAAACATCTCTTCCGCTTGAGTCGACCCGTAATTAACAAGCCCCGTGGCGAGTCGTTCCCCATTTGACGTCTCAATTGCCACAATATCACCGCGGTCAAACACGCCCCTCACCTCAATTACTCCCACGGGTAGTAGACTACGGCCCTTTGCTTTCAAAGCCTCAGCCGCACCTGCATCAACCACAAGAACTCCTCGCGTCTGCTTATGTGACGCCAACCAACGCTTTCTCGCAGCCTGTGGTTTTAAGTCTGGATATAACAACGACCCGACCAGGTCACCGGCGCGCAGTTGTTCAAGCACTCCATCCACCCGACCGTTCGCGATCACAGTCATGGCGCCCGAACGCGCGGCTTGCTGGGCAGCCATGATCTTGGTGTACATACCCCCACGCCCCAACATACCGCCCTCTTTTCCAGCCATACCTAACAGACCATCATCCAAAGCCCGCGCTTCTGGAATCAACGCCGCCTCAGGATGGACACGCGGATCTTTATCGAAGAACCCATCTTGATCGGTCAGGATTACCAACACGTCCGCTTCAAGAAGGTTGGTCGCTAAAGCGCCAAGCGAGTCATTATCGCCAAACCGGATTTCGTCGGTCGCGATAGTGTCGTTCTCATTCACAACCGGAATCACACCGAATTGGCTAAGGGTTTTCAATGTATCGCGCGCATTAAGATAGCGCTTACGATCAGCAAGTTCTTCGTGCGTTAACAAAACTTGCGCGGTCTCTCGACCACAGGCAGCGAAACAGCTTTGCCAAGCTTGCACAAGGCCCATCTGTCCAACCGCCGCCACGGCTTGTAGCTTGGGGAGTTCTTGTGGCCGCCGATCGATCTGGAGCGTCCTCAGACCGACCGCAATAGCACCGGAGGACACCAAACATAAATCGACACCGTCATCGATCAAGGTAGACATCTCCTTGACCCACGTCTGCATCCTAGATATATCAAGACCCTGGCCATCATTGGTCAGCAATGCGCTACCGATTTTAACGACCCAGCGCTTACTGGATTTCAGCTTGGTGCGTTCAGTCACGAACTACAATGACCTCCAATTCGTGATCGTCGTCGCCATCATCGTCGTCTTCATCATCCACATCGACTCCTTTTCGCTGCATACGGCGTATTTCGCGCAACTCAGCAATCCGTTCATGAGCTTCCTCTGCCATTTGATCAAGCCAAGCACGCTCAGCTCGCTCAGCATCTGGATCTTCACGCCTCTCGATCGCTAATTCTTCAAGTCGACTCATCAGGCTATAAGCGAGAAGCTCACAGCCTTCGCCTGTCACCCCAGAAATCACATAAACAGAGTGCGGCCAGTTTAATGCGTCTTTCAACGCCGTAATAAATCCTTCACGCTCATTTGCATCGACCAAATCAACTTTGTTGAGCACCAACCAACGCTCACGAGCCGCAAGGGATGGACTAAATTGTTCCAGCTCGTCGGTAATCGTCTCGACAACTTCGACCGGATCTTTATTATCAACCAGAGAAACATCCACCAAGTGCAACAGAATTCGAGTCCGCGTGAGGTGCTTTAGGAACCGAGTACCCAATCCTGCACCCCCCGCGGCGCCTGAGATCAGTCCAGGGACATCCGCAATTACAAAATTACGATGTGGCGCCAATGACACAACACCCAATTGTGGCGTTAAGGTCGTAAATGGATAGTCAGCAATTTTGGGTTTCGCGGCAGACAACTGACTAATTAGTGTCGACTTACCCGCATTCGGCAAACCGACCAATCCAACATCTGCCAACAATCGAAGTTCAAGACGTAAACCATACGTCTCTCCAGGGGTTCCTAGCGTAGTTCGGCGTGGAGCGCGGTTTGTTGAGGATTTAAATCGTGTATTACCCAAACCTCCGCGACCACCCTCAGCCACAGTCATCAAATCAGCATCTGCAACAACTTCACCAATAAGTGTGCTGGTTTCATCATTATAAACCGTCGTTCCGACAGGAACTTTCAACACGAGATCACGACCACCTGCACCGGTTTTATTGCGCCCCTCACCAGGACGGCCATTATCAGCGCGATAGCGCGGCTGGAAGCGATAGTCAATGAGCGTGTTCAGATTTTCGTCCGCAACCAAAATAACTGAACCGCCGCGGCCACCATCACCACCATCTGGCCCACCTTTGGGAATATATTTTTCACGGCGGAAGCTTAGGCACCCTGCGCCGCCATTTCCAGCTTCTACTGTAATTAGAGCTTCATCTACAAATTTCATAGTCGTCCAGAACGCAAAAGCCCCGCTCAAGCGGGGCTTTCTCATCGGTAGAACCTTGCCTTACGCAGAAGGCACTACACTGATGAAACGGCGCTTGCGCGGCCCCTTAACTTCAAACTTCACCTCGCCATCGGTCTTCGCAAATAGCGTGTAGTCTGTGCCACACCCTACGTTAACACCCGGATGAAACTGAGTTCCACGCTGACGGACGAGGATGTTGCCGGCCAAAACTTGCTGACCACCAAACTTTTTCACGCCAAGGCGCTTACTTTCCGAATCGCGACCGTTCCGAGTACTACCGCCCGCTTTCTTGTGAGCCATCTCCGTCTCCTGCCTTAACTATTAATGCCTGTGATCTTAATTTCCGTAAACCACTGGCGATGTCCTTGACGCTTCATGTGGTGCTTGCGACGCTTAAACTTCACGATGGTTACCTTGTCGCCCCGGCCGTGCTGAATAACCTCGGCAGACACTTTTGCCCCATCAACAACTGGAGCACCCACCTTGATTGACTCGCCTTCCCCAACCATCAGCACACGATCAAAATCGATGGTCGACCCGGTCTCGGCCTCAATTTTCTCGACCCTGATGACCTCGCCTTCAACAACACGATGCTGTTTACCGCCTGCTTCGATGACCGCGTACATGTTCTGACTCCGTTTCTAAATCCCAGCAGCTAGTGCCACCCGAAAGGCGCGTAATGATAGGGAGTTACCAACCAGAAGACAAGCCCTAATTTCGCTTTTTATCAGTTGAATAATCGTTAGAATACACCGTTGAATAATACCGGACGAATCCATGCCAACTGCTGACCAACTGATTGATCTTATCCGCCCTGATTTTGATGCGTTAAATGAATTACTAATTTCTCAGCTTGGATCCGAGATAGATCTAATCGAAGAAGTGAGCCAATACTTGATTCAATCGGGCGGCAAACGTGTCCGACCACTGGTAACCTTAATGGCGGCACGTGCGCTCAGCACAGAGAATGACCACCATATTCCGCTCGCCGCCTCGATAGAGTGCCTCCATACCGCAACTCTGTTTCATGACGACGTCGTTGACGGTTCAGATGCCCGCCGTGGCCAACCGAGCGCAAACGCTGCTTTCGGGAACAGCGCCAGTATTTTAGTCGGTGACTTTGTGTACTCACGCGCGTTTCAGATGATGGTCTCAGTCGGACGACTCGATATACTGAAGCTTCTCGCAGATACTACTAATCAAATTTCCGAGGGTGAGGTTTGGCAGCTCAAGAATCAGCATCGTGCGGACGTGTCTGAAGCGGAATATGATCAAGTCATTACGCGAAAGACCGCGGTGCTATTTGAGGCGGCGGCAGCCTGCGCAGGTCTCGCCACGGATCAATCCGAAGAAGTCATCAATGCACTAAAAACCTACGGGCTCGAGCTTGGTTTTGCATTTCAGCTAATTGATGACTACTTGGATTACGCCGGCGACTCAGACAAACTCGGAAAAAATTTGGGTGACGACCTTGCCGACGGAAAATGCACACTGCCGCTAATAAAAACACTTGAAGAAGTCTCCACAAAAGATGCCGATATCATCATAGAAGCAATCACATTTGGGGATCGTGATCGTTTTTCTGAGATCACTGCGATTGTAACCAAGACAAGCGGACTTACTTATACAAAAGGGCGCGCACTATCCGCTGTCAAAAAAGCGAAACAGGCACTAGATATTGTGCCTAACTCTCATTTTAAAGAGGGGCTCATTGGACTTGCGGATTTATCAGTCAGTCGGGTTAATTGAGGTGAATGCATGGCTAAAGCCTATTTCGCAGCCGGATGTTTTTGGGGCGTCCAGCAACGGTTCTCTAAGTTACTCGGGGTAACAAAAACCACCGTTGGATATATGGGTGGCACAATGCACTCCCCAGACTATAGATCGGTCTGCACTGGCCAGACCGGTCATGCAGAAGTCGTTGAGGTGGAATACGATGCGGCCCAAGTCGACTTCACAACCCTCATGTCATGCTTTTTCGAGTGGCACGATCCAACCCAAATCAACCGCCAAGGGCCAGATATCGGTACACAATATCGGACCGCGATTTTCCCGCAAAGCAATGAGCAACGTACCCAAGCACAAAAAAAAATCGATCAGCTCAACCAATCCGATGGCCACAGCAAACCCATCGCGACGACGATCGAGACCGCAGATAAATTCTGGCCAGCTGAGGACTCCCACCAGCATTATCTCGACAAACGCGGCCTCAGCCACTGCGGGATCTGACAGTGGCGCGTGTTCTTGTCACTGGAGGCAGAACGGGAATCGGTCAAGCAGTGCTTACACAGCTTATTGATGACGGGCACGAGGTGATCAGTACATCGCGCCATCCTCAACCCGACCAAGCTTCAGTGGAGTGGTTCACCCTCGATCTCAGCAAGCCCGACAGCGTTCAAGCGTTTTGTAAGAGGTCTTTTTGGGACAAGCCAATCGACGCAATTTTTAATAATGCAGGATACGGACTCATTGCACCGATTGAATCGGCATCGACGGAAGCCGTTCGCGAGCAATTTGAAGCCAATTATTTTGGCACCATGGCGATCACCCAAAAAGCAATGGAACACTTCAGACGGCGAGACCGAGGAGTCTTGGTAGTCAATACATCTATCGGCGGCCGCATGGCGTTCCCCTACTTTGGATATTACAACGCAACCAAGCATGCACTCGAAGCTTCGTACGAAGCGCTCTGGTATGAATGCCGCTACTCAGACATCCAAATCAAAATTATTGAACCTGGATTCACCCAAACGAACTTTGCGACCCACGGCATGCAAATGTCCGGAGAGACGAGTCCCTATCATACCAGAGGTCTTTCATGGCTCGCTAAGTCGATGCAAGAAGGAACAACAGCAACGCCGCCGACCGATGTTGCAAAAGTGATTGTGCGCGCCCTGTTTGATGAAAAAAGTAAGCTGAGATACCACGCAGGTAAGCACAGTCGAAGCCTCCTATTCATGAGGAAACTCCTGCCGGACAGTTGGTTTCAGGCGCTCATCGGTAAAGCCATCTTACGCGGACAAGAACCGAATTAACCCCTCCACCGCATGGTCGACCGTTTTCTCAAATCCAATGGCCAAGACTGGGTCGATTAAATTGAATGGAAACGCAAGCCGAATCTCGGCATTGTAATTTATCCGGGCACCCTGATCGACAGCGGTCACATCGATCTGATCAATAGCCATCGCTTTCGCCGCCACACCCGTCAAGACAGCCCGAACACCTGGTTCGTAAACCGTAACCGTGTATACCATATCAATTGGATTGCCGCTAAATAGCACCCGGACATCATATTCTGCACCTTGACCGAACACCTCATCTCTTGGGACCACTGATTGAATCGAGTCATCCCATGACATGAGGTGCCGAAAATCGGCGATCAGACGAAGGGTTTCTTCAGGAGGTTTTGTTGAGAAAAACTGCCGTTCGAATCGCATCAATCACGCTCCGCAAACGGGCGACCAACAGATAGCGTCACTGACCGACGACCACCTTCTGTACGCCCAAACGAGAGATAGCCTGGACCGACCGCCGTATCTGCGCCAACAAACAGCGAACCACCAGATAACGTATTGCCCCATCGGATTTCATCTCGGTCTTGGAAGACGTTCCCCGCCTCTAGCGAAAAACCGATAAATAGGTGTTGATCGATTGGGACCACGGCACGTTCATTCAAGCGCTGATATCCCATTAACGAAAGAAGGCCTGCATGGCGACCAGAAATTTCGTCGGGGCTATATCCAGACAACCGCGTAAAGCCACCTAAACTGTATCGAGGCGTAACGTCGGTGACAGCAGTTTCAAAAAGATAGCCAAAGTACCCCTGCCCAACCAGGGTCATCCCTTGGCTGTGATAGAATGGGTATAAAATATCGAGCGTCACCCCATCGTACTGGCGGGTCGCGCCAAGTTTCGCGTCGTAAATCGAATACTCACCAAGCACTCGTGCCCCTTCTGTCGGAAACCCAAGGGAATCGAGCGTGTCGAAGCCCAAGCGTGTAAAATAACGCGAATCATCCACCTTGGTACTTAATGAATCTGCGCCCAACAGTCTGTTGTTTGTGATATCAGCCTGACGGAAACCAACCCGAAACTCTCCACGAGTGTCGAGCGAGTAGCCGGCGTCAACGCCATACTCGCGCGTCTCTGTCGAGTAGGTCGATGTCAGTGCTCCTTCCTCGTACAAAGCACGATCTTCACGAACAAATCCGAAAATCGCAGACGCAAACCAGTCCGAGCCGTAATCAATTGGCTGATATAGTTCAGAGATCACTCGTGTTTTGTCACCGAGGGTCAACTCAGTCCGCCATTCACCACCGAGCGGATTAATATTAGTCGCACGGACCACACCATTAAGATTGTATGAGGCGCGTCCATCGAGACTATCTTCTAGCGTAAATCCGAGATCTAGGTAATCAGGCCCCCAAGCTTTTTCTTTTGTTTCTAACGACAATCCTACTTGATCATCTTTCTCAACGACCGACACCTCAACCTGATCAATTGTCTCAAGCGCATAAATTTTTCCCAAGTCAGACCTTAGTCTCTCGTTGTCAAGCGGTTGCCCTGGACGTACTGTCAACCGATTAGCAATGGTTTTACTCGAGGTTCTTGGTGCATCACTGATCACTTCCACGAATGCAAGTGTTGGTGGCTCACTTCGGTTTAATCGTTTTGCATTCCACGCTTGATAGGCAACAGGATCAGCTCGGAATCTAGCAAATATGTCAGGTACCGCGGCAAGAGACTTTCTGCCGATCGCAAGCGCATCTTCAGCCTTATTGAAATCAGCGGTCGCAATTCCCTCTGGGAAAATCTCAATCAGTAAATCCTGATCTGTTAACTTCTCAAGTTGCGCCTCAGTGTTACGGCGTGTCAGCAGGTTAGTGAGCTGATCAACAACCGTTACCACAGATGTGAGTTCGTTGGTGGAATATCTGAGTGAAGAAGTATCCACCACGATCACGCGGTCCGCACCCATATCGCGAGCGACATCGACCGGAAGATTATTGGCGACACCACCATCTACGTAGAGTCGACCATCGATTTCAACAGGCGAATAAACGACCGGCACAGCCATAGACGCACGAAGCGCAGTAGCCAAGGATCCCCGGCCTAATACCACAGCATCACCTGTCGCCAAATCGGTTGCCATCGCCCGAAATGGAATTGGTAACGCATCAAAATCAGTGACTGTCGCTGTCTCTAACGTTAGCGAGTTCAATGCCAACGCCAATTTCTGCCCGCGAAGCGCGGCTAGTGGCAGGCGGACATCACCGGGGGCAACGCCCAAGTCGAGACCTAAAAAATTACGACCCTCAAAACTTTTATTTCGAAAGCTCCGCTCATTTCGATCTGTCACATCACGAAGTGTTGAATTCCAATCGACGGACAACAATTTCTCGCGGACCTCAGTTGCACTCAGACCGGATGCATACAGAGCACCAGCTACGGCACCCATAGACGTTCCAGCGATGTAGTCGATTTGTACATTATTTGCTTCGAGCGCCTCAAGCACAGCAACGTGCGCAAACCCGCGCGCCCCACCACCAGATAAAACCAGACCAGTTTTCTCGCGTGCCGATGTAATCTCGGTAATACTGAGGGTCATAAGGATGACAAACACGACATGGAATGGTCTAAACACGGGGCGTAAATTCGCTTCATTATGTAACAAAGACACCATGGTATCGAAAAAACGCCGTCACCGTGACCCTTTGATTATCAGGACACCCGAAGGACTCTACTGCCCGAAAGCCCAGGCACATATTGATCCCTGGCGTCCTGTTGAGTGCGCGCTGATCACACATGCCCATGCAGACCACGCACGTGCTGGGTCCAGACAATATCACTGCGCACGTGGGGGCGAGGGTTTACTAGAGAAACGCCTCGGCAATCAGAACATTGAATCCCATCCCTACAGCACGCGTTTTGTGCTTGGTGATGTACAGATCAGCTTTCATCCGGCTGGACATGTTCTTGGTTCAGCACAGATTCGTATCGATGACGGAGAATCCGTATGGGTCATTACGGGCGACTACAAACGTGATCCAGACCCAACGTGCCAATTATTCGAGCCTATCCATTGCAATGTCTTAATAACAGAGGCGACATTCGCACTTCCGATCTATCGTTGGCCATCCATGGACCAAGTGATGAATCAGCTGTTCAGTTGGTGGGACCATCATATCAGGAATCAACGTACACCAGTTCTTTTATGCTACTCACTTGGAAAAGCGCAGCGGATCATGGCCGAGATTAAACAGCGATCTGATCGATCAGTCCTAGTCCATGGTGCGGTTGCAAACTTGAATATTGAATACGAGAAACAAGGGGTCGAGCTCTGCCCATGGAAGCGCGCGAGTGAATCAGACAAAGCCGTCTCTAGCGATCTGATTATTGCACCTCCACAAGTCGCCGGAGCGTCCTTCCTCAAACGCTTTCATCCCACTGAACTTGCAATGGCATCTGGATGGATGCAAGTACGTGGCGTCCGCCGCCGATCAGCGATTCACCAAGGGTTTGTTATCAGTGATCACGCGGACTGGAATAGCTTGATCCAGACTATTGAGCAGAGCCAAGCAACGCAGGTTTACGCGACACATGGTGAAACACGCGTGCTAACACGTTATCTGAACGAGCACATGGGAGTAGCAGCTGAGCGGTTAGAAACGGCCTTCGGAATCGAAGACGGGATCGATCAATGAATTTCATTCAACTGTTTCAGATGCTCGACACAAACCAATCAGCCAATGCCAAACGCAGTGCGTTGGTTGAATTTATCAGGAAAGCTCATCCGCTCGAGAGCGCGCTAGCCGTCGAAGCTCTCACGGGCCGTCGCGAACGCAGGCACTTAAAGGCAAGTCTTCTCAAACAAGCCGCCTATCAGGTATTCGCTAACGAAAGCTGGTTATTTGAAGAGTGCTATGCGGCAGTTGGAGACCTGTCAGAGACCTTGGCGATCTTGTTCGCCAATCAAGAAACCGTTTCACAAACGGAAGACCCTGTCCTTCCTGAATGGCGAGAGCGGCACCTTACGCTGTCCCAGAAAGAACCTGAGGCATTGAAGAGCGAGCTCATCTCATTACTTGGCTCGCTATCACGAGACGAGGCATTTTTATTTTTAAAGCTCTCTTCAGGAGGCTTTAGGGTCGGTGTCAGTAAGGGCTTGACGCATGATGCGATCGCCCGAGCAATTGATATGGATCGGGCAGTGATAGAAGAGCGCATGATGGGAGGGTTTACTCCAGATGAGCTTTGGCTAGACCGACTTAAAGCACCTGTCACCCAAGATGAACTTGATGCTCGACCCCTTCCTTTCTTACTTGCGCATCCATTATCTGAATCAGAGGTACTTGGGCTCGATCCAACCAGTGTTGCAGTGGAATACAAATGGGATGGAATCCGTGCGCAATTAATCAAAACGCACGAAACTATCAGACTCTGGTCGCGCGGCGATCAAGACATCACTGAGCAATTTCCAGATATTGTTGAAGATGCAACCACACTGCCCTCACAAATCATTCTCGACGGAGAGATTCTCGCAGGTACACCAGAGGAACTTCAGACTTTCAATGAGCTTCAAACCCGCCTGAATCGTAAACGCGTCACCCAAAATCTATTGAAAACAAACCCTACCTTTTTTAAAGCCTACGATCTCTTGCGGCTCGACGGCGAGGATATGCGAGGGAGGCATCTTGTCGTTCGCAAAGACGCCTTAGCTAAGATTAACGTCATCCAAAGCAGAGTTCTCTATCCAACGTCTAATCAAGACATCAAGGCGATGCGACAAAAAGCGCGGGCGGAATCTGCCGAGGGCGTCATGATCAAGCACCAACAGAGCACCTACACAGGTGGTCGCAAAGCGGGGCATTGGTGGAAATGGAAACTTGATCCGATGACAGCAGACTGCGTATTGATTTACGCACAAGCGGGTCACGGACGCAGAGCTAGCCTGCATAGTGACTATACATTGGCGTGCTGGAACCAATCTAATGAACTGGTTCCGGTCGCAAAGGCCTACTCAGGACTTACAGACGCCGAATTAAATGCCATGGATCAGTGGATACGAAAACATACCCTCCAAAAATTTGGTCCCGTCAGACAAGTCGAACCACTCCAAGTCTTTGAGATTGGGTTTGAAGGAATCGCACGATCAAACCGGCATAAGAGTGGTATCGCACTGAGGTTCCCACGAATACTGCGTTGGCGCCAAGATGTTGGACCGAAGGATGCCGATAGCTTAATGCACTTTGAAACATTGATGAATGAATCCCATGCACTTTGAACACATCACTCGGTACTTTGAGAGCAAAGGATTTCAACCATTTCCATTTCAAATTGAGGCTTGGACCCGCTCTGCTTCGGGTACTCACCAATTGATCCAATGCCCAACTGGATCAGGTAAAACCTTGGCTGCAACTGGCGCGACCATCAACCAACTCCTCGCGGCCCCAGACAGCAAAGGACTGCGACTTCTCTACGTCACGCCGCTCCGCGCAATGACGAGTGATCTTGAATCGGCATTAAAAGACCCGTTATCCGGCACAGAGATCTCTGTCATGACCCGTAATGGGGATACGTCTGCAAAAGACAGGGCAAGCATCTTTAGGAAACCGCCACAGATCCTAATGACCACTCCAGAGTCGTTGTCTGTGATTTTATCATCACCAAAATCGGCAGATTTATTTACACGGCTCGAGTCTATCGTTGTGGATGAATGGCACGACTTGATGGCAACAAAACGTGGCGTGCAAATGAGTTTGTGTTTGCAATGTCTTCTCCGCCTCAGCAAGTACGCTACGATTACGGCGATTTCAGCGACCCTAAAAGATCCGCAAATAGCCCTTGACGTCTTGCTCCCACAAGGCGAGGCAGGGCAAGTGACACAAGCGAAACTTGACCGGTCCGTTACTCTGACAGTAGCCGAGTCGACCCAAGATACGAGAATCCCATGGGCAGGTCATCTCGGCCTCAGTCTCCTTAAGCCGGTCAGTCAAGCACTGGTCAAAGGAAAAACCACCATATTGTTTACGAATACACGTAATCAAGCCGAACAGTGGTTTCAGGCGCTCAGTATCGTGCGGATTGATTTATCGATCGCTCTTCATCATGGCTCACTCGCAAGTACTACACGACACGATGTAGAGACCCAACTAAAAACTGGTGCGACTGACTGCGTTATCGCAACCAGCGCACTTGATCTTGGTGTGGACTTTCAGGCTGTCGAACAAATCATCCAAGTCGGATCACCACGGTCAGTCAGTCGTCTGATACAACGCGCCGGTCGCGCGAGTCATCGGCCGGGAGAGGGAACCAATGTTCTCCTAGTCCCGACCAATCGCCTCCATCTCAATGAATATGCAGCACTCGCTGACGCGCTCGATAACCAATCGCTCGAACCGATTCGCCCACCAGAACATTGTCTCGATGTTTTAATCCAACATCTGGTCACGATGGCGCTTCAGAGCCCCTGGCACCGAAACATCATGTTTACCGAGATCACTCGAGCGTGGGCCTATCGAGAACTCTCACGCGATACCTTCGAGCGTCTCTTAACTGTTCTCGTCAAAGGCTCTGAATCACTCAAAGAATATCCAGAATACCGGCGGCTCGAGGAGCGCGATGACGGTCGCTTCATCCTTGTATCTAAACAAGCCGCGAGACGACATCGGATGAGCATAGGCACGATCGTTTCGCAAGCGCACGTGCGAGTAAAAATGCGACGCGGCGGAAGCCTTGGGGAGGTCGAAGAGTCATTTGCAGGCCGACTCCAGCCTGGGGATGTCTTTCGGTTTTCAGGTAAACATCTCAAGGTTATTCGGTTTTCTGATGGTGAACTAATCGTTAAACCAGCAGGCTCTCGAAAAGCCGGTGAAGTTCCGCGATGGACGGGAGGCCGACTTCCATTATCCGAGACACTTGCTACCCACGTCGTATCGGATTTTGAGAGAGATAGGCCGTTATCAGACCGTATTCAGAACCGTCAATGGTTGTCTAAAGCCTTACAGGAGACAGCAGAGATTCAGGCTCGGATCAGTCAATGTCCGCAGACTCATCTCACAATTGCTGAAAGGTTTAAAACGCGAGATGGATATCATTTGTGTATCTATCCCTTTGCCGGCTGGCTAGTTCACCAGGCACTTGGACCACTAATCGCAAGCAGGGTCGCAAGGCTTACCCCTGCGACCTTGACCGTCACTGTAAATGATTATGGTATAGAGCTCTTAAGCCCAGAAACTGAGCCACTGGACATCTGTACCGGGCGATGGACATCAATCGTTCAATCCAAGGGATTGCAGAAGGACCTTGAGCAGGCTCTCAATTTGTCGGAGCTCGTGAGACGCCAGTTCCGTGCCACGGCCCGAATCTCTGGATTGATTTTTGAAGGCTATCCGGGCCGCCAGAAATCATTTCGCATGCTTCAAACATCATCCGGTCTGTTATACGACGTTTTAAGCCGTTATGATCCTGATCATGTGCTGATAGGCCAAGCAAAGCATGACGTTCTCCGTGATGAGTTCGATATCGAGAGGCTTTTAGATACCCTCCAGTCTCTCGAACAACAGTCGGTTGAAGTAAAACAGATCACGCAACCTTCTCCACTAGCACTCCCTCTTGTCATCGACCGGTTAAGTTCAAGACTATCGACTGAGACCGTTGCGACTCGTATAGAACGATTTACCCGGAGTTTTGATGCAGCAAATTGAATTTGGTCCATTAGAATTTGTCGCGCGTGCTGATCGAACGCTGTGGCATCGAGAGAGCTACACCCTCTTTTTAAGTGATCCACATCTCGGTAAAGGGGCACATTTTAGGCAGGCGGGCATTCCGGTTCCTGATATCAGCGAAACTGCGGACCTAAATCGACTCATCCAAGCGATCAGGGATACGCAGGTAACCAGTGTCTGGGTGCTCGGGGACTTGTTTCATCAGCCGCTGTCGATCACTGAAGCCCAGATCACGCGTTGGCAAAGGGTTCTCCGGTCGTTTGATACGGAGTTGAAAGTTATTCTGGGAAATCACGACCAGAAGGCAGAGCCCTATGCTTCCGCGTTGGGCTTCTCGATCCAACCAGAGCCAACGCTATGGAATGGTATCGAACTAGCCCATCACCCAGATAATAAGTCGGCCTTTCGCATCGCCGGTCACATTCACCCACAGGTGGAATTCATGACAGCTTCGGATCGACTAATTTGCCCTTGTTTCGCGATCAAAGATCATCGGCTTCTGCTGCTACCCGCCTTCACTGGATTCTCAGGAGGACCTCGTTTTCGGCCTAGGGAGGCGCGCTGTTTTCCAATCGTTGACGACAACGTATTGCCTCCCACAAATTAGCCCCCACTTCGAGTTAGAAAGGAGTGTGTTATGCGCTGGATAGCCGTTTTGATATTTGGAGTTGCATCGTTATCGTTTGGTTATGATCGAACTCCGTCTCCCGACTTGTCGCCCAAAGACGTCGTCGAAATCGTTTTGGAAAGCATGGCAGACAATGATAACCCGCTACCAGACGCAGGAATCCGGCAGGCTTTTCAATTCGCGAGTCCCTCCAATAAGCGTTCGACCGGACCGTTTTGGCACTTCAAGGCGATCGTTGAGGGGCCGGCGTATGCCCCACTCATCGACCATACAAGCCGTACGCTCGGAGATCCTGAATACGCTGATAACGATACCGTATCAATCCCTCTTGTGGTCATCGCTCCCAGTGGGGAGATAGCGGGCTATCTATGGTCTCTATCTAAACAAAACGGCGGCAAAAATAGGGGTAGTTGGATGACCGATTCTGTCATGCGGGTCCCGCTGGGCCCGAAAACAAATGCGCTCTGATGTATAGCATTCTCGTCGAACCTGAGAATAAGGCTCGCCATGCTCGCGAATATCAGATGCTAGTGGCATGGTTTAGCAGACGCCAACACGAGCTTGGACTTAGCCAATTTACCAAAGGGGATCCCTTGGATCCGCATCACCCCTATAACCAAGCGTTCGATGCGCTGTGTAAAGAGGCGGAGCATCATTGGCGTGAAGAACGAAATTATTGGCCGTCCCCCTTGCAACTTTCTCACGCCTTCTTTCAAATGAAAGATCCGATTCAGCCGGATAACCTAACAGCATGACTGATCCAGTATTGATTACAGGTGGTGCGACGCGTCTAGGCTTTGCACTGGCAGACTATTATTTAAATTCAGGCCAATCAGTCGTTATTACCTTTAGGAGTCATAGACCCCAAGTAAAGGAACTCTTAAATAGAGGCGCCGTCTGCGTGCAGGCCGACTTCTCAACCGACTCAGGAATCTACGAGGCTGCTGGGCAATTGAAAGACCGATGCCCGAGACTCCGATCCATCGTGCATAATGCATCCAGTTGGTTCACAGATCCCGGCGGGACTGATGATCTCTTTAATCTTGCGCTTATGATGCGAATCCATATCGGTGCACCGTTGGTACTTACTGACGCGCTTTCGCCAGCGCTGCTTCAAACGGATAACCCGTCCGTAATCAATATCTCTGATCACGTTGCGAGGAGAGGGAGCGACCAGCACATGGCCTATGCTGCCTCGAAAAGCGCAATGTTGAACCTTACCAAAAGCCAGGCAAAGAAGTATGCGCCCGAGATCCGTGTGAACGCGCTCTGTCCCGCGTTACTCGAGTTTAGAGAGGAAGACGACGCAGTGTATCGTGAACGCACTATCGCCAAGAGTGCGCTAAAGATTGTACCGGGGTTCGACGCCGCTATTGAAGCAATCTGTTATCTGCAAACCAATCGCTACACTACAGGGACTGTGCTCCCCTTAGATGGTGGCCGTCCACTCGGAATGCCTTAGTTAACCCCGCTCTTTGACAGTCGAGTACCAAAGCCCCATTCGAACTTGGTGAAATTATGGGAAGAGGCACCCAATGAGGGTTGAATTGTTAATAAAAACATGTAGGTTCTAGCGTAGGAGAAGTAATGAACGAAAGGATTCTGCGTTTAAATATCGCGGGCTCCCCAGTCGAGTGGCTTAACTGGGAGGACGCCGCGACCCTGCAGGCCCGCGGAATGGTAGCTTGGACCCTCGGCTCTCCCTGCATGACCGTCAGGGGTGGACGATCGAGACTGACGGGAATGCAGTCAAAACTAGTGTTGCACTCGATCATGGCCTGTGAGGGTCGTGTATTCGATCTCGCAAGCCGAATCCCAAACCTAACGAATACTTCTCTTTTCCGCCGCGACCAACATCTCTGTCTTTATTGCGGCAAACATCACGAGGAACGTAATCTGACACGAGATCATGTGGTCCCCATGTCAAAAGGTGGGCGAGACGATTGGATGAATGTCGTCTCCGCGTGTCGCCGGTGTAACCAGTTCAAAGGCAACAAACTACTCAGTGAGACCAATATAGAGCTGCTTGCGCTGCCATATACACCGAACCATGCGGAATATTTGGCACTCATTAATTCGCATCGGATTAGAGCTGACCAGATGGAATTCTTGAGACCAAGCTTTAGTCGACAAAGCCGCTTGCGTTGACTCTATAAATTCAGTAATTCTTATTTGTAAATCACTCACAGGCGTTCAGATGGATCCTTGGATTATCGAAATATCACGCGGTCAGCTTATTGAAAGCTCCTCAGTCGGTCATGGGATTGTGATCAATGCAGATGGCGAGACACTACTCTCTTTTGGAGACTTAAAACGGGAGACCTTCCCACGGTCGGCAGTAAAGTGGGTACAAGCGCTTGAGCTGGTCTTAAGTGGCGCAGCAGATGCCTTTGGTCTATCTGATGAGCATCTTGCGATCGCCTGTGCATCTCATAACGGCGAACAAGAGCACGTTACTTTGGTGGATCAATGGCTCAATCAGATGGGTCTAGATATACATGACCTTGAGTGCGGCGTGACACTTCCATTCACTGAGTCTGTGCGTTTGAAGCTTAGTCATGACCATGTCACAGCGAACCAACTCCATCACTGTTGTTCAGGAAAACACACTGGCATGCTGTCGGTATGTAAACATGTCGGCTGGCAAACCGACGGATACACCGGATACAACCACCCGCTTCAGGCTAAAATCCGAGAGCATATGAGCCTTATTTTCGGGGTCGATGCCAAAACACTCGATTACGCATCTGATGGCTGCTCTGTTCCAACCTACGCGCTTCCATTAGATGTGATGGCGCTCGGATTTGCAAAGCTTGGCGCTGAACGGTTTACAGACGAACTCAACGCTGCCGCCCGTAAGCTCCGCAAGGCCCAAGCAATTGCACCCTTTATGGTTGCTGGTTCAAACCGCCTAGATACACAACTGCTTGAGGCGGGGCAAGGACGCTTGCAGGTCAAGATGGGCGCCGAGGGTGTCTATTTAGGTGCTATCGCCGACCGCGAAATTGGATTTGCACTCAAATGCGAAGATGGGTCACTCCGTGGACAGGAGGCTCTTGTGGTTGAATTGCTAAGCGCCATCGGTGAAAAGGATCTCGTCAACCGACTGCCAGAAAGCAGGCGATCACTAACGATTACGACAGCGCTAGACGAGGCTGTTGGACGGATATCTGTCCGGCGCAGCCACTAACGTGGGATCCGAAGCGATAACCTTCGGCTGCCGGTCTTAAAGCGTTGCGAGTATAATTATCAGGTAAAACTGAAGGTCGTTGCCTCAACGGCTGGCAGCCTCGTCGCGCTGAAATCGGCGCTTGTCCCACCAAAAAAGCAGAGGAGCAAGTATGTGGTTATATACCAATACTGCAACATGATAGATCACCGGGATCGCTACAAGCCTACCCAGATATCTGTAAATGGGCATTTGTGCCCAGAGAGCGAGGAAAGCATCGATACCTACTTTCATTTCTCCATCAGGAGTCCGCACATGAAGTCGTTTCTTTGCATCAATTACGGACAACCTCGCGCCTTTAAGCATAGGTCCTTTATCTGAAATCTTCTCAAAACCGAGATCTATATCGCGCTTAATACATAATTCTCGGTAGTGTTCAATCTCAAACGAACATACTGGACATTGATCGTTGTATAAAACAGTTAGCCGCTTCATACCTATTTGTTGGGGAGAGACTTCGCACTTTACAAGCTAAGTCGTAACTCTAAAATCATGCGCTCCTGTCTCGCATTTTGTTTGCCTAGAATTCACTCGTTAATAGAGGAGATCAATTTGAGAACACCTGTCTACGGACTCACAGGCGGGATTGCCAGCGGTAAAAGCACAGCACTTGAGCAATTTGTCTCACTCGATATCGATACACTCGACACCGATCAACTCGCACGTGATGTGGTCGCTAGAGGAACTTCGGGTGCCAAAACATTAGAAGATACTATCGGGTCACAATATTTTTCAGCCGGACTTCTGAACCGCGTAATGTTACGGGCAGATATGTACAAATCGCCTGTGCTGAAAAAAAATATTGAAGGCGTTATCCATCCACTCGTTCTTGATGCTGTAAATAACTGGCTTAAAAAACGTTCTCTCTCTCCCTACCGGATCCTATGCTCACCGCTTTTAATCGAAACCAACCAGCACGAGATTCTCGATGGCGTCATCGTTATTGATGCACCAGAGAGTGAGCAACTGAGCCGTGGCTCAAACCGGGACATGCGGTCGATAAATACAATTCAGCATATCATCGATGCTCAACTTCCACGTGACACTCGACTGAGTCACGCGACCTATGTGATCGATAACTCAGGTGATTTAGAATCCCTTACCTCGCAAATTCAGACCCTACACGAGAAACTCAGTCATGACTGACAGCAAAGACCGTATTGTGTCTTGCCCGACTTGTAAAAAAGAAACGCGTTATCACGCAAATAATCCGTCTCGTCCGTTTTGCTCGGAACGTTGCCGTTTAATTGACTTGGGCGAATGGGCAGAGGAGGGACATCGGATTCCGGGTAAGCGTGTCCCGACTGAATTCGACGATCCAGAGATCGATACTCACTGAAATCCGCGGATTCCTGCCGCACCAAAACCAGCATGCTCGGTGACCGTGAATAGATCGTCGTGTGTGATGCCGCCTAAGGCATAGGCCGGGACACCCACCTTACCCGCAAGTTCTGAAAAGCGTTCCCACCCGAGAGCCTGCATGCCCTGATGGCTTGGCGTCTCAAGTACCGGCGAAATCAGTAGAGCGTCAAAAGGCCAGCCACGCTGCCTGTCGATATCCTTTTCATCGCGGATTCCTGCCGTAATTGGCCAAGGCTTGTTGAGTTTTCCGAGATGAGTCAGAGCATCGGATACCCGATCCGTCTTTCGTAGATGCACACCACAACCCGCGCGAAAATACGGTAGCTGATCTAGCGTGAGGATCACCTGATGTCCATGAGTTAGCGCAGCATCAACAGCAGTTTCAAGCTGAACACCTGCCGATAGTCCGCGGAAGTACAACAGACACTGATATTCGGTCTTTGTGGCCCAAACCGCTGGTTCATGCGCCAGCGATGGATCATAGATGCGGAGAACTCGGGCCAACCCAATCGCACGAACAATTGCGTCGTTTGCTTTAGGGATTTGAAGTGTTCTTAGAGCATCTGTTGAGAACCAATTCACATCTTGACCTTCGAGGCCCTGTGGTTCGCCGTCAAACGCAACTACTTCATACACCCATAACCGGATCAATTTGTCGCCATAGTCCCACGGGATTTGAAACATGAAATAGGTATTACGTGGGATAATACCGAGCTCTTCCTCAAGCTCTCGGGTCAGGCAGGTTTTTGGGTCTTCACCGGTTTCAAACTTTCCGCCTGGAAATTCCCAAAGTCCACCTTGATGCGCACTTTGATGGCGCCTCGAAAGAAGGATCTGTCCATCACGCCAGATCAACGCGCACGCAACTTGGATTTCAGGTCCGGTATTCGGCATTGATTCGAACATATTCTTTGGTGAGATCACATGTCATGACTCGGCAATGCCCTGAACCAACACCCATCGAGATACGGATATCAATATCGACCGGATTCATTGCCGCCTGGCCTGCCTCCTCTGTGTACTCTGGATGACGACCACCGTTTTCGACGACCTGAACATCGTTAATCCACACATTTACACGATCGATCGCCATCTTCGAAACCGGTGCACGCCCCACAGCTGCAACAATGCGCCCCCAGTTTGGATCCGATGCGGCTAACGCGGTCTTTACCAAAGGCGACAACGCCACAGTGTTCGCGATCGCACGCGCATCCTCGTCACTGGCTGCGTCTTCACAGATCACCCGGACAAATTTTGTTGCACCCTCGCCGTCACGCGCAAGCATTTCTGCGAGATCATCAGCTAATATCGATAAAGCGCTCGCAAAAATCTGCGCCTCAAGGCTTGCAGGATCACTAATAGTCTCGTGACCTGATACCTGTGTCGCAACAATCGCGCAGGCATCGTTAGTCGAGGTGTCCCCATCGACAGTGACGCAATTGAAACTATGATTAACCGCATACCCAAGGAGTGTGTGTAGACACTCTGCAGTCATCACTACATCCGATGCAATCAAACCAAACATGGTCGCCATGTTCGGATGGATCATTCCTGACCCTTTGGCCATGCCGGTCAATGTAACCGTCTTCCCTCGAATCTCGCATTGGATATGTCGTAATTTCGGGTGGGTGTCCGTCGTCATAATTGCACGCGAGGCACGCTCCCATGCATCGATAGAGGAATCACATACATTCAGGGCTCTAGGGATTGCGTCACAGATCGATTGGACAGGCAAGGGTTCCCCGATTATACCTGTTGAAAATGGCCAGATGGCGTCGTCTGAAACATCAGTCAAAGACGCCAAAGACGAGACAATCTGACGGCATGCCTCCATACCTAGCTCGCCCGTTCCGGCATTAGCGTTACCTGCATTGATTAGCCAGTACCGAATATATGGGGTCGATTCTAAATGCGCTTTCAATACATGAACGGGAGCCGCACAAAATTGGTTCATGGTGGTGACACAGGCCCCGATAGAGCCCTCGTCAAAAGCCATCAGCAGAAGATCATCCCGTCCCCGATCCTCGTAGACAGACGCGCTGACTGCGCCCAACTGAACTCCACTTACCGGCAAACCACCATCTGAAGATTTCATCTGACTCTCAAGCTTCACAACGAAGCATGTGACGGCCCATTAACCAATACGGCCATGACATTGCTTGTATTTCTTTCCACTTCCACACGGACAAGGCTCATTTCGCCCAACCTTATGGCTCACTGCCGGCATTGGCCGATCTGGCAAAGTATCCGCGGATGGGTCCTCTGCAGACGATGCATCAGCGTGCATGGCCTGAGCCCTTGCCAACTGTTCAACCGCGTGTTGTCGGCGGGCCTCTTCTTGTGCCTCGATTTCTTCTTTCGTTGGCACCTGGACTGCGGTCAACACGCGAACTGATTCGCGCTTGATTTGATCCAGCATGGACGTAAAGAGTTCGAACGCTTCGCGTTTATATTCCTGCTTCGGATTCTTCTGCGCATATCCACGGAGATGGATCCCTTGGCGCAAATAGTCCATGGCTGCGAGATGGTCTTTCCATTGATTGTCGAGTACTTGAAGGAGAACCTGTGTTTCAAACCGGCGCATTATCTCTTCGCCAACTACACCAATCTTTTCATCATGACGACGAGTCGCTTCATCAATAATTTTCTCGAGAAGCGTTTCTTCATACAAGGATTCATCTTCATCAAGCCACTTTTGAATAGGCATATCAAGACCAAACTGTGTTGCAAAATCTTCGGCCAGACCTGGGACGTCCCACTGCTCGATCAAGCTTTGTGGCGGGATATAGGTTGCAACCACCGATGTAAAAACATCGCGACGAATCGCAACAACTAGGTCGGACAGATCGTCCGCATCCATCAACTCATTTCGCTGTGCGTAGACTTGAGTCCGCTGATCGTTTGCAACGTCGTCATAATCGAGTAGTTGCTTACGCATATCGAAGTTACGACCTTCAACCTTCTTCTGCGCCTTTTCGATGGCGTTGGTGACCATTTTGTGCTCGATGGCCTCGCCTCTTTGCATACCAAGACCCTGCATAATGGAGCGCATCTTTGGTGACGCGAAAATTCGCATCAAGTCATCTTCAAGTGACAAGAAGAAGCGTGAGGATCCTGGATCACCCTGACGGCCTGAACGTCCGCGTAACTGGTTATCAATCCGACGTGACTCGTGACGCTCAGAGCCAACAATATGCAAACCACCGGCCTGCAATACTGCCTCATGACGTATCCGCCAGTCTGCTTTAATTGTCTCAATTTGAGCATCGCTTTGTGAATCAAGTTCACCGATCTCTGCCTGCCAGTTACCACCTAGAACGATGTCAGTACCTCGGCCAGCCATATTGGTTGCAATAGTCACCGCACCCGGACGACCCGCTTCCGCAATGATGTGGGCCTCACGCTCATGCTGCTTAGCGTTCAAGACATTATGCTGGATACCCTCTTTATCGAGGAATTGTGACAACAATTCAGATGCCTCGACCGACGCGGTTCCAACAAGCACCGGTCGGCCTTTATCACGCTCGGCGATCACGTCTGCCACGATCGCCTCGAATTTTTCTTCCATGGTCATGTAAACCAGATCGTTGTGGTCGATGCGTTTCACGGGGACATTGGTTGGGATGACAACAACATCCAATCCATAGATCTGTCGGAATTCATAAGCCTCAGTATCGGCAGTGCCCGTCATACCTGACAAACGATCGTACAAACGGAAATAATTCTGGAATGTTGTTGAGGCAAGCGTCTGACTTTCAGGCTTAATATCAACCCCCTCTTTGGCTTCAACAGCCTGGTGAAGGCCTTCTGACCAACGACGACCAGGCATTGTACGGCCGGTATGTTCGTCGACGATCACTACTTGTTCATCTTGGATGATGTAGTGGACATTTCTCTGGAACAGGGTATGAGCGCGCAGTCCAGCATTCACGTGATGAAATAACGCGAGGTTAACCGGGTTATAGAGGCTATCACCAGCCTCTAACAGGCCCATCCCAGCGAGCTCAGCTTCAACCAGCTCATGACCGAGCTCTGTCAATTCGACAGAGCGGTTTTTCTCATCGAGTAAATAATGACCTTCAACTTCAAATGATTCACCATCTTCTGACTCTTTCGCCTCTGTCAGCTTGGGAATAACTGCATTAATTGATTTGTATCGCTCTGAGTGATCCTCTGTAGGCCCTGAAATAATAAGGGGTGTCCGTGCTTCATCAATCAGAATCGAATCCACCTCATCCACGATCCCGAACGACAAGTCACGCTGCACTCGACCCTCGGGAGAAAACGCCATGTTGTCCCTGAGATAATCAAATCCGAATTCATTGTTGGTACCGTAGGTGACGTCTGCAGCATATGCATCGCGCTTTTCTTCTGGGCCCTGTCCAGACGTGATCACCCCAACGGTTAACCCGAGTCCTTCGTATAGCGGTCGCATCCAATTGGCATCTCGATTTGCAAGGTACTCGTTCACCGTCACGACGTGAACACCCTTCCCCTCGATCGCATTCAGGTAGGCAGGCAGTGTGGCGACCAGGGTCTTACCCTCACCCGTCCGCATCTCGGAAATTCGACCTTCGTGGAGGGTCATACCACCGACCATCTGCACATCGAAGTGCCTCAGGCCGAGCCTCCTTTTACTTACTTCTCGACAGACAGCAAAGGCATCTGGAAGGATTTGATTTAGCGTCTCGCCCGCCCCAATCCGACCTCGAAATTCTTCGCGCTTGCTTAAGAGCGTTTCATCGCTAAGGGATTCAAGTATGGATTCTTGCTGATTTATCGTGGCGACCGCCTTCAGCATCCGCGCAACTTCACGGTCGTTCTTGGAGCCAAATATCATCCGGACAAATGTCCCTAACATGCGTATCCTATCTAGTCCGTATTAATTAAAAACGGCATTGTAGCGAATTGCGTGATCCCGGACAGCTAAAAAACCTGAGAACTTTGATCAATCGATCAGGAAGTCACCTCGAGACACTCCAGCTCGAGGCATCGATTCAGGCAAGACGCGCCCAAATCATCGAATCCCTTCTTCCCACCGAGCTGAAACATGAGGTCGCGCCCGGGGATCTCAATTTCGGGCTTCTCACTCTGTATGTCCCAAAAGCAGCATTAGCAGCCAAGCTACGCTTTGAAGAGTACAGACTCATCGAACTATTACGGATTGAACCTTTGTTTCGGGGCATTCGCCGGATTCAATGCCGAGTGAGACCGCGGCGTACTAAGGGACGGTACGAAACAAAAAAAACCAATAAATCAAGCCCTGGAGCTGGCGCATTGATTCAGGATTTTGCAACAACCCTCAAGGATGGCGAACTTAAACGTCGATTTCAGCAATTGGCTGCACGGGTATCGGGCAATCTTCCACCCGGTCGAACGTAACGACTTCGTAGTTACTGGGGTCTGAGAACAATTGACGTAGTAACTTATTATTTAAGGCGTGACCGCTTCGATTACCAGAGTAGTGGCCAATAATTGGACGCCCCGCTAAATATAGGTCTCCAAGTGCGTCTAGGACCTTGTGCTTAACAAACTCATCGTTCTGACGCAGGCCATCATCGTTCAAAATTCGATCTTCACCGACGACGATAGCATTGGCCATTGAGCCACCACGCGCCAGATTATTTGCTTTTAAATAGTCAAGATCGCGCATAAATCCGAACGTACGCGCACGACTGACCTCGCGAACAAACGATTCCTCATCAATATCGACGACAGTTTTACATTCTCCTCGATCTACGACCGGGTGATCAAAATCAATCGAAAATGTAATACGGAATCCGTTGAATGGCTCGAGACGAGCGACTTTATCCTCATGGTCTACTTCAACGATATGGGCGATCCTGATGTACTCGCGAGGCGCAGTCTGTTCTCTCACACCTGCAGACTGGATCAAAAAAACGAAGGGTGAAGCGCTTCCATCCATAATAGGAAGCTCTTGGGCGTTGCACTCGATAAGTACGTTATCGATACCCATGCCCGATAAGGCAGACAACAGATGCTCAACGGTGGATACCCGAGCACCATCGGGCGAAGACAGACAAGTCGAAAGGGTTGTCTGAGAGACACTGTCTGAGTTCGCCCTTATCAGTACAGGCGGATCCAAATCAACTCGTTTGAATTGAATACCATGGTTTTCGGGCGCCGGCCGCAACGTAAGATAAACCGTTTCACCCGAGTGCAAGCCGACCCCTGTGGCTCGCACGACATTCTTCAGCGTTCGCTGCGCGATCAATTCAAAACTCCTCCGATCGGGCGCGTAGTCTAACAGGCTTTCTCCGTTACATCCCGCGAATCGGAGTGGAGACCGAGAGTTTTTAGTCGGCCTGCCGACGGAGAAATGCAGGGATATTTAAAATCCGCTCCATCTCCTGCCCACTGGTTGACTCTTCAACTATTTCTTGAGCAAGCGCCGCATTGCCCACAGCTTGAGTTCTGAGGACCTGAGGAACCGTAGTATTTGTTGGGCTATAGGCCTCACGTGGTATCCCCTCACCGTGACCATTATCAACAACTGTTTTTGGCGCTTTTGCGCCACCAAGCCCCGTCGCAACAACCGTCACACAAATCTGATCACTGATTTCAGGATCAATCACCGTACCGACAACCACATTGGCATTATCATCGCTGATCTGCTCAATCACATAACCCACCTGGTCAAACTCACCTAAAGTAAAATCTGGGCCTGATGTGATATTGACCAAAATACCGCGAGCACCAGAGAGGTCAACATCTTCAAGCAATGGTGAACGGATCGCCATTTCAGCGGCCTTCGCTGCTCGGTTCTCACCGGTAGCTGTACCTGTGCCCATCATCGCTTTGCCCATTTCACTCATGACAGTGCGTACGTCGGCAAAGTCAACGTTGATCATACCTGGACGAATAATCAGATCAGCGATACCGCGAACAGCACCGTGCAATACGTTATTTGCTTCAGCAAATGCAGTCATCAATGACGCATTCTTACCTAGCACAGGAAGAAGCTTCTCATTCGGGACAACGATCAGGGAATCAACGTGCTTCTCGAGTGCAGTGATGCCTTGGTCAGCCACATGGGTGCGACGACGCCCCTCAAAACCAAACGGGCGCGTAACAATCGCAACCGTCAGGATACCCATTTCTCTTGCTATTTCAGCAACTACAGGCGCCGCACCTGTTCCTGTACCACCGCCCATGCCCGCTGTGATAAATACCATGTCGGTATCAACCAGTACATCAGCGATCGCATCACGATCTTCAAGTGCCGCGTTACGTCCTACATCAGGGTTGGCACCGGCACCCAACCCTTTAGTGATATCACCACCGAGCTGAAGCGCACGGTCGGCTGGGATTACCTTCATCGCTTGGGCATCAGTGTTCGCAACGACGAACTCGACACCTTCGACAACATGTTTCAACATATGGTTAACGGCATTACCGCCACCACCTCCCACGCCAATCAC
>MDTB01047995.1_pt1 | contig 46788 bp, 37 predicted proteins | sample 811161 | NCBI WGS metagenome assembly MDTB01 (sample SAMN05326650, study PRJNA326480) | marine metagenome | isolation source: seawater | place: Mediterranean Sea | collected 2009 | reverse complement strand
CTTTTTTTGTAGGTGATCTTGTGAGTAAAACTAATTGCGCACTTTTAAAACTATTTTCAAATGATTGCCAGAAAGTTGGATTGGATATCAGGTATTCAGACAAAATTAATAAAAAATTATGGGATAAATTTATTTTTTTAACTGCATATAGCGGGGTTACTACTCTTACTGGATTAACTCTTGGAGAAATTTTTGAAAATAAGAAACTTAAAAATTTTTTTACAGATGCTATGAATGAAACATACTTATTATCCAAAAAATTTGATATTTTTTTTTCTAAAAATCCTGTTGATTTGTGGTTACAGAGAATAAGCAAACTTCCATTTAATATGACTTCATCAATGTATTTAGATTTTGAAAAAAAAAAGAAAATAGAACTTAGTTGGTTATCTGGTTTTGTTGTTAAAAGTTGTAAATTAAATAGAATAGATTGTTCAACTCATGAAAAAATAGTTAATGGTATTAATACTATATAATATTTTTCTTACTTAAAAATGATTCGGCTTCGATAGCACTCATACAACCCATTCCAGCAGCAGTTACCGCTTGTCTGTATACCTTATCTGTTACGTCTCCAGCAGCAAAAACACCTTCAATTCTTGTTTTTGTTGAGTCATTTTCTGTATAAATATAACCTTCATTATCCATTGGAACGCTATCAGCAAAATTTTCTGTTGATGGACTATGACCTATTGCAACAAAGACACCATCGATTCCTATATTCGAATATTTTTTATTTTTTTTATTTAAAATTTTAATTTTTTTTAATTCTTTTGGTTTTTCATTCCCTGAAATTTCTTCTACTGTTGAATCCCATATAAAATTTATGTTTTTCTTCTTGAATAATCTATTTTGAAGTATTTTTTCTGCTCTTAATTCAGATCTTCTATGAATTAAGTAAACTTTTTTACACAAGTTAGATAAAAAAAGTGCTTCTTCCACAGCTGTATTTCCGCCTCCAATAACAGCAACATCTTTATTTTTGTAAAAAAAACCATCGCATGTAGCACATGCCGAAACTCCAAAACCCATAAATTCTTTTTCTCCAGGAATATTAAGCCACTTTGCTTTTGCTCCAGTGGAAATTATGATGCTATGAGATAAAATTTTATTACCTTTCTCTGTATGTGTTTCAAATGGGAATGTCTCAAGATTAATATTTGCAACTCTATCAAAGTCTATTCGAGCACCAACAGATAAAGCTTGTTTTTGCATTTGTTCCATCAACCAAGGTCCTTGAATAGGTTTCTCGAATCCAGGATAATTTTCTACATCTGTAGTTATCATTAATTGTCCACCAGGCTCTAATCCAGTTATAATTAATGGTGATAGACCTGATCTAGCAGCATATATTGCTGCAGTATAACCAGCGGGTCCAGAACCAATAATCAATACTTTTTCTATTTTTGACATTTATTTAAAGGTGATTGATTTTATTTGATATTCTTTGTTTCCATTAGGAGTATTAATTTCAACAATATCATTGACTTTTTTATTTATCATTCCTTTGCATAAAGGAGCTTCAATTGAAATTAATTTTTTTTCTATATCAGCCTCATCAACTCCAACAATAGTATAAGTGCTAATATTATCATTTTCTAAATCAATCAACTCTACAGTTGCTCCAAAAGTTACAGAAGAATTATCTAAATTCTTAGTATCTATTACCTCAGCTCTATTTATTTTTGATTCTAAGTCACTTATTTTTCCTTCTATAAAACTTTGTTTTTCTCTAGCTGCATGATATTCAGCATTTTCTGATAGATCTCCATGATCTCTTGCTTCTCCAATCGCTTTAATTATATTTGGTCTTTCAACATTTCTTAATTCTTCAAGTTCAATTTTAAGTTTCTTGAAACCTTCGTGAGTCATTGGAAATTTTTCTGTCATAACTTATCTCTTAAAACTTAATTATAATATTTTTTTAAAATATTTCTATTATTTATAATATTGCTGCAGGGATTTAACTTCCATTTTTTCATTAAGCATAACATTTATTGCTGTTATTGCTAACTTTGCAGCAGAGATTGTTGTAACATAAGGTGTTTTAAATCTTATAGCTGCTCTTCTTATTGAATGACTATCTCTTAAAGATTCAGGATCTTGAGTTGTATTAATTATTAATTGAATTTTACCTACCTCAATTCTATCCACAATGTGTGGATGTCCTTCTAAGACTTTATTAATTGAGTTGATCTTTATACCATATTTTTTCAAAAAATTTGCAGTACCAGTTGTACCAATAAGTTTAAAATTTAATTTTAATAATATTTGACTCATTAAGATTATATTTTCTTTATCTTCATCTTTGACTGAAATAAATACTGTCCCTTTTTTTGGTAAATTGTTACCAGAAGAAATCTGAGACTTCATGAAGGCCATAGGAAAATTTTTATCTATACCCATAACCTCTCCAGTAGATTTCATTTCTGGACCCAATACAATATCTTCTCCAGGAAATCTATCAAATGGAAAAACTGATTCTTTTACACTTACATGAGAATATTCTTTTTGATTAATATTTATATCTTTTAAGCTTACACCAACCATAATTTTAGTTGCAATCTTTGCTAAGGGAATTCCTGTTGACTTAGCTACAAAAGGAATTGTTCTACTTGCTCTAGGATTTACCTCAATTAAAAAAACCTTATTTTCTTTTACAGCGAATTGTATATTTATACACCCCTTTATTTTCAGTTTTTGTGAAATTTTTCTTGTTATTTTTTTTATATATTCAATTGAACTTTTTGATAATGTTTGAGGAGGAAGAGAACATGCAGAGTCTCCAGAATGAATTCCTGCTTCTTCAATATGCTCTAAAATACCAGCAATGAATACATCTTTTCCATCTGAAATTGCATCAACATCAATTTCTTTTGCATCATTTAAAAACTTATCAATTAAAATTGCGTTATTTGTCTGTATTTCTTCTAATTTAAAATAGTCTTCTAATTCATTCGGATTATATATTATTTTCATAGCTCTCCCACCTAAAACATATGAAGGACGAACAACAACTGGAAAATTAATTTTTTTTATTAATTTCTTGGCTTCCAAGAAATTATAAACAATAAAACTTTCAGGCTGATTTAAAGAAAGTTCTGTTACTAGAGATTTAAACCTATCTCTATCTTCAGCTAAATCAATTGAGTCATATGGAGTTCCTAAAATTTTAATTTTATTTTCCTTTAATATTTTTGAAAGCTTCAAAGGAGTTTGTCCTCCCAGTTGAACAATTACTCCTAAAAGAGTTCCATTTTTTTGTTCTGCTTTACAAATCTCAATTACTGATTCGGCATCTAAAGGTTCAAAATATAAACGGTCTGATGTATCAAAGTCAGTTGATACAGTTTCAGGATTACAGTTTATCATTATTGACTCTATATCAAGTTCATTGAGAGCATATGCAGCATGAACACAACAATAATCAAACTCGATTCCTTGACCTATTCTATTTGGCCCTCCTCCAAGAATAATAACTTTTTTTTTATTTGAAACTCTTGTCTCTTCTTCAAATGTAGGCGTTGAGTCTAGATTAACACATGTTGAATACATATAAGGAGTTTTAGATGGGAACTCCCCTGAACAAGTATCTATATTTCTGAAAGCGGGTTTAAAATTCAGTTCTTTTTTAAGGGAATTAATTTTTTCGAATGAAATTCCAGATAAATCAATTATTCTTTTATCTGAAAAACCCTCTGATTTATATTGTAAATAATTATTTTTATTAATCTTCTTTTTTTTAATAGATTCTTCAGTTGATATTAATTCGTATATTTGATTAACAAACCAAAAGTCATATTTTGTAATTTTACAAACCTCTCTTACTGAAATATTTTTTCTTAAACATTCAGCAATTAGAAGAAATTTATTAGGACAGTTTATCTTAAGTAGTTGAAGCATTTCTTTTTTATTTTTATTAAGGAACTCTTTAGGTGTTTCTAAACCATTTAAACCAATTTCAAGACTTCTAATCCCTTTTTGAAAAGATTCTTTAAAATTTCTTCCAATTGACATGCATTCTCCAATAGATTTCATTGATGTACCAAGTTTCGCTTCAGTATTACTAAACTTCTCAAAAGTAAACCTGGGTATTTTAGTAACTATATAATCAATAGTTGGTTCAAATGATGCCGGAGTTATTTTTGTAATATCATTTTTTAATTCGTCTAATGTAAAGCCTACAGCAAGTTTAGCTGCAATTCTTGCTATTGGAAAACCTGTTGCTTTTGAGGCTAAGGCGGAAGATCGAGATACTCTGGGATTCATTTCTATAACAATCATTTTACCATCAGCTGGATTAACAGCAAATTGAACATTAGAACCTCCAGTTTCAACTCCAATTTCTTTTAAAACATTGATAGAATCAACCCTCATTTTTTGAAACTCTTTATCTGTTAAGGTTAATGCTGGAGCCACAGTCATTGAATCACCTGTATGAACACCCATCGGGTCAATGTTTTCTATTGAACAAATTATAATACAATTATCATTTTTATCCCTGACGACTTCCATCTCATATTCTTTCCAACCGATGACAGATTCTTCAATTAAAACTTCATTTATTGGAGATAAAGATAAACCTTTATTTAATATTTCTAAAAACTCTTTTTTATTATTTGCAACGCCCCCTCCTGCTCCTCCTAAAGTAAAAGAAGGTCTTAGAATAACTGGGAAACCAAGCTTTTCTATGGCTTCTTTTGCTTTTTCTATATTTTTTACTGTATATCCGATAGGTGTCTTAAGTCCTATTTTTTTCATAGCACTTTTAAAAAGTTCTCTATTTTCTGCTTTTTCTATTACTTTTTCAGATGCCCCAATAAGTTCGACTCCATATTCTTTTAAGATCTTCTTTTTTTGTAATTCGATTGAAATATTTAATGCTGTTTGTCCACCCATTGTTGATAGTAATGCATCAGGTCTTTCCTTTATTATAATTTTTTCTAATGAATTAATTGTTAATGGCTCAATGTAAGTGGCATTAGCAGTTTCAGGATCTGTCATTATTGTTGCTGGATTAGAGTTTACAAGGATCACTCTATATCCCTCTTCCTTGAGTGCTTTGCATGCTTGAGCACCAGAATAGTCAAATTCACAAGCTTGTCCTATAACTATAGGACCAGCTCCAATAATCATTATTGACTTAAGATCAGTTCTTTTTGGCATATATATCTATTTTATTTTTAAATTCTTTGAATAAATATCTACTATCATGAGGTCCAGGTGATGCTTCAGGATGGTATTGAACAGAAAAGAAAGGTTTTTTAAAAATTTTTATTCCTGCTATTGTTCCATCAAAAAGTGATTTATGAGTTACTGATATATTGTTTGGTAATTTTTTTTTTGAAACAACAAATCCATGATTTTGAACAGTAATTTCAACTTTATTATTGTTATTTTTAATTGGATGATTTGCACCTCTATGACCATGATTCATCTTTTCTGTTTTTGCTCCAAATCCTAATGCCAAAATTTGATGTCCCAAGCAAATTCCAAAAATTGGAATTTTTTTATGAGTAAGATATTTAATTTTATTCTTTATTTTTTTATAAGTTGCCATTGGATCACCTGGTCCATTTGACAAGAAAAATCCTTTTGGTTTATATGAAACAATTTTTTTAAAGTCAAAATCTATTCCAAATACAATTATTTCATAATCTAGATCTTCCAGAAGTTTTAAAATATTTTTTTTAATACCAAAGTCTATGACTGCAATCCATTTATTGCTGAGATTTTTAAATTTAAATTTTTGTTTTTTATTATTTTTCCATTGATAAATTTCTTTAGTTGAGATTTGTGATGCCAAATCTTGATTTTTAATTGACTCTGTATTATCTAAATTAGTTTTTAGTTTTTTTAAGTTAAAAGATTTATTTTTAGAAAAATGAATAAGTGCGTTACATGCTCCATTTTCTCTTATCTTTTTTGTTAGCATTCTTGTATCAACGCCTGCAATACAAATTTTTCTATTATTTTTTAACCATTTTTCAAAAAACATTTCTGATCTATAATTTGATGAATTTGTAAGATCGTTATTAACTATACAACCTGAACAAAAAATTTCTGAACTTTCATTATCTTCTTCATTAGTTCCAACAATTCCAATATGTGGAAAAGTAAATGTAATAATTTGGTTTTTGTAGGAAGGATCAGTTAATATTTCTTGGTATCCAGTTATAGAAGTATTAAAACATATTTCTCCAATTGTAGTTCCATGAATGCCAAAACCTTTACCATAAAAACACTCGCCATTTTCAAGCATTAATAGACAATCTTTATCTAAGTTTTGTGAATCTTTATTTTTCATGAATTTCAATTCACTATAAACATTCATTAATAATATTTAAAGTATAGTTTTCTAAATTATTTTAACTTAATTTATGAAAACAAACATATGATTGATTAGTATAAATAAATTTAATAATAATTCTTAAATAGACTTTCAAAAAAATTATTTAAAAATTAGATAAAAGTGATAGATTAATTTTAAATTTTATTTAAATAAAATTAATTAAACATGAAAAATGAGTATTTTAAGAGAAAAATTTAAAATATTTCTTGATGAAAAAATTAAGAATAAAGAAAATATTGCTGTAGCTACAGTTAGGCTTATTTTGGCTGCAATAAAAGATAGAGATATTGAACATAGGGCTAAAAATGAAGAGAATGAGATAAGTGAGACTGAAATTCTCAACCTTCTTCAAAATATGGTAAAACAAAGAAAAGAGAGTGTAAAAATTTACCATGATGCTGGTAGAAGAGAACTAAAGGAAAGAGAAGAGGAAGAAATAAAGATAATAGAGTCATTTTTGCCGGAAAAAATTAGTAATGAATCTTTTAACGCAATACTTAAAAATTTATGTGATGAACTTGATGCTAAAAGTATAAAAGATCTTGGTAAAGTAATTAATACTTTAAAACAGAGATTTCCAGGACAGCTTGACTTAAAAGTAGTTGCAAAAAAAGCTAAAGACTTTTTGTCTTAATGAAAAAGTCTGTTGATGAAATACTCCTTGAATTTAATAACAAAATAAAACTTTCGGAATTTTTAAAACAATATATTGAATTAACTCCTCGAGGAAATTCTTTTGTAGCTTGTTGTCCTTTTCATAAAGAAAAAACACCATCATTTTCTGTCAGTGATGATAAAGGATTGTTTTATTGTTTTGGTTGTGGTGTTGGTGGTAATGCGATTACTTTTGTTTCAAAATATAAAAATTTGTCATTTAAGGATTCACTTAGTCTAATTGCCTCAAATATAGGTATTTCAATTGATTTAAAAAATCATAATAAAAATATAGATTTGCAAAATAAAAAATTTGAATTATTAAACTTTGCCAATGATATTTTTAAAAGCTATCTTTTAAGAAATAGTTCAGCATTAGATTATCTTAAAAAAAGGTTTATAAACGAAAAAATTATAGAAAAATTCTCAATTGGTTATTGCCCTTCTTTTGAATTTAACTTAAAGGATGAATTATTAAAAAATGGTTTTTCTGATCAAGATATAGATGAGTCAGGCTTAGTAATTAAGTCAAAAAAAAAAAATAATATTTTTAGTCGTTTTAACGACAGAATAACTTTTCCTATATATGATTTTGCCGATAGAATTGTAGGTTTTGGAGGAAGAACTATTTCTAATTCAAAAATAAAATATATAAATTCCCCCGAAAACTTTTTATATAAAAAAAGTCATAATTTGTATGGGCTAAAGCAAAATATAGAAGAAATTAAAAATGAAAAAGAAATAATAATAGTTGAAGGTTATTTAGATGTTATTTCATTATATGCCAATAAAATTCAGACAGTGGTTGCGACGTTAGGAACAACTTTCTCGGAAAAACAAATTTTAAAAACTTGGAGTTATACAAATAATCCAATTATCTGTTTTGACGGTGATGAGGCAGGTTTGAGGGCAATGCATTCAGTTGCTTTAAAAATACTATCATATTTAAAACCAGGAAAATCTGTGAAATTTATGATTTTGCCTGATAATATGGATCCAGACAATTTTGTAGTATTGAATGGTAAAAAGTCATTTAACGAAATTAAGAAAAAATCAATTAATCTTTCTGATTTTATTTGGCAAAAATTAATTGAAAGTGAAAAGAACTTTACACCAGAATATAGCGCTTTGCTGGATGAGAAAATAAAACAAATTTCTGGGAAAATAAATGATAGTAATGTTTCAAATGAGTATTTAAAATTTTTAAGAAATAAAAAAAATAATTATTTATGGGAAAATCGTAAATATTCAAAAAATACAGAAAATTTATTAAAAAAATTAGAATCTAAAGATAATAAAAATATTTCAAAATATACGAATGAATTTCTTTTAATGAGTTATCTAGTTTTTGAGCCAGAAATTACAAATGATTTCATTGAAGAAATTGATAAAATAAAATTTGAAAATAAAGAACTTAATAACCAAAAAGATCTCATTGTTAATAAAATAATATCAAGTGATCAAAAATTAAAATTTTCAGACTTTTTAAATTTTTTAGATACTAAGTTTACAGGTTTATTTGAAAAACTTTCAGTTATAAAAAATAATCATTTTAAGAATCTTGAGATCAGTCAGAAAAATGAATTTTTAAAAAATATAATTTCAAATCTAAGAATACCAAAACTATTGCATGAAAGAGAACTTATTAAAAATAAAATTATAGAAAAACCCGAAGAAAATGAATTGAAAAGATTAATTAAACAGCATGAAAGAATTACCAGTGAAATAAATTTTATAAAAAAAAGAGAAATATAAATTTATTCATCACGAGTTCATAATTATTCTATATGTAAATCTAGTATTGTAATTTTTTTTAAATCAATTAGCTAATTCTTATTAATAAAATAATTCTTTCTAAATCTTTATATATGTCAAAGAAAAAAATAAATACAAAAAAAGTAATTAAAAAAACTGTCCAATCAGAACATCCTATCATTGATCAATCAGCTGATTTGATGAAAAAACTTTTAGGTAAAGGAAAAAAACAAGGTTTTTTAAGTTTAGGAGAGATTGAAAATTTGCTTTCTAATGAAAGTTCTGAGGTATTAGAAGAATTTCAAGCAAAAATAATCAGTCTTGGAATACAGATTCATGAGTCCGAAGAAGAAATAGCTGATGATGATTCTAAAAATTCTGTTGTAGGCTATAAAGAGGAAGATCCTGGTAAGACTGACGATCCAGTTCGAATGTATTTAAAAGAAATGGGAAGTGTGGAATTGCTATCTAGGCAGGGAGAAATTGAAATTGCTAAAAGAATCGAAGAAGGAAAAAAACTTACAATAGAAGCATTCTCGAGTTGTTACATGTCAATGCAATTTATAGATGATTTTTTTGTTGCTTACTCTAAATATGAAAGACCTTTGAGAGATTTAATTGATTTAGATTCTACATATCGTTTTGTAGATGGTGAAGAGTCTGATGAAGTTTTTACTCATAGTGAACCAAAAGTTAAAGAAATGTTCTCAGATGAACCTGACAGTCAAAAAGTTGAAACAGAATCTGAATCTAGTTCTGAAATAGAATCTGAAAATAGTTTTGATAATGATGATGAGAGTTCTGACGAGATTTCAGAATTATCTATATTGGAAAAAGAAGAAAATTTAAGACCAGTTTTACTTGAAAAACTTACTAAGTTTTCCAAAAAATTTAGAGAATTCAAAAAATTACAAAAAAAAATAATGGATTCATTTTTTGTAAATTCAAAAATTGATCAAAAATTAATTGATAAACATACTAAGCTTAAAAATATTGTCTCAGAGAATATAAAATCGTTATATATAAATCAAACTAGAATTGATGAAATAGTAGAACAATTAAGTAAATATAGTAAAAGAATATACGTATATGAAAATAAACTTTTTAACATAGCGAAGAAATTAAAAATTAAGGAAGATGAATTCTTAAATGAATATCAACAAAATATTTTAAATAAAAGTTGGATTAAGAATTTAGGTAGAAGAAAGAAAAATTCATGGGTACAGTTTAGTAAAAAGAAAGAGACTCAGGAAGCTTGTTTCGAACTTCATGAAATTAGCCTTAATTCGTCAATGCCATTATCAGAAATTAAAAATATTTCTAAATTAGTCAATAATGGTGTTAGAGAATCAAATTCAGCTAAAAAAGAAATGATTGAGGCTAACTTAAGATTAGTTATTTCAATTGCAAAGAAATATACGAATAGAGGACTACAATTTTTAGATTTGATTCAAGAGGGGAATATAGGTTTAATGAAAGCTGTAGACAAATTTGAATATAGAAGGGGTTATAAGTTCTCAACTTATGCAACATGGTGGATAAGACAAGCAATAACAAGGTCCATTGCTGATCAAGCTAGAACAATAAGAATACCAGTTCATATGATAGAAACAATCAGTAAATTAGTCAGAGTATCTAGACAATTACTTAATGAAAATGGAGTTGAGCCCCAACCAGAAGAATTAGCAAACAGATTAGGCATGCCGTTAGAGAAAGTTAGAAAAGTATTAAAAATAGCAAAAGAACCAATCAGTCTTGAAACTCCAGTGGGAGACGAGGATGATAGTCATCTTGGAGATTTTATAGAGGATAAGAATATTAAACTACCACTTGACGCTGCAATTCAAAATAATTTAAGAGAAGCAACAACCAACGTCCTTTCAACTCTTACTCCACGTGAGGAAAGAGTATTAAGAATGAGATTTGGAATAGGGATGAACACTGATCATACTCTTGAAGAAGTGGGTCAGCAGTTTTCTGTTACACGAGAAAGAATAAGACAAATTGAAGCTAAAGGCCTAAGAAAGTTAAAACATCCAAGTCGTTCAAGGAAATTAAGAAGCTTTTTAGATAATTAAATTTTCAAAAGACAGCAATTTTTTTCAAGATAAAAGAATTTACTTATTTTAACCTTTAAACTATATTTACTTTGAGAATTTTGTTTTCAGATCTTGTGAATGTTTGCAAATTTCTGTTCAGATAAATTGAAATAAAATTTTCTTTTAAAGATTATTAGAGGCCCGTAGTTCAGTTGGTTAGAACGCACCGCTCATAACGGTGTTGTCGTAGGTTCGAGTCCTACCGGGCCTACCATTTCAGTCCTTTAATTTATGTCTTGTCATTTTCTTGTCAATCAATTAAAAAAGGGGAAAATGAAGTTTTGATTTTGAAATTTATAAAATTGGTATGTAAGGCAATAGAGTTTAAGAAAAAATTAAAAAAACTAATATAACATTAAAGGAGAAAAAATGAGCAATGATTTTGTTATGAAAGTTGGTGAATCACTTTTAGGAGGTGGACCACCAGGAACTGCAGCAGAACCAGAAGTTATTATTGGAGAATTAAATGGTCCTTTTGGAGCTGCGTTTGCTACATTGCTTGGAAATCAGATAAAAGGTCATACGAAAGTTTTAGCATTAATGAATACAGACGTAATGGTTAAACCTGCTACGATTATGGTTAGCAAGGTTACTGTTAAAGATGATAAGTATACCAATATTTTAATGGGTACAGTTCAAGGAGCAATTTCTAACGGTGTTTTAGATGCTGTTAGAGAGGGAATAATACCAAAAGAAAAAGCAAATGATCTTGGTATTATTGTTGCTGTTTGGTTAAACCCATCTGTCTCAAAAGATGAGAATTTAGATCATAAAATTCTTTTTGATATTCATCGGAAAGCAACAACTAGTGCAATTAAAAAAGCAATGAATAATGAACCATCAATTGATTGGTTGTTAGAAAATCAAGACTCAATTGTTCATAAATATTTTCAAAAAGAATTAGATAAATAACATTGTTGATAGTGTTTTTGTTGGATTAAAACTTAGTAAAAAATACTTAAATAGGTGAAGAAAACTAAAGTAAGCAACCAAAAAAACTGTCTATAAGCTTATAACCTATAAATTGAGTTTTTCCTTCATTTTTTCAATAAGTCCTTTAACCCCTTGAGGACTATTTTTTATAACAGAAGCAAATTCTGCTCTCTGAGTAACTAACATACTCACCCCATCAATATTTACATCAAGAATTTTAAAATTTTTATTTTTATTAACGTAAAGTCTCCAATCAAGTTTAAGTGAAGAAGAATCTTTAGTAACTAAGTTCATTGCAACAATATACATATTATTTTTAAGCTCAGAATTTAAAGTTTTAAATTCACCTTTCCATCCTTTAAATTTTGGTGCATAAACCATAATTAAATAATCATTGAAAGATTTTATAAAATCTCTTTTTGTCTGTTCATCAATTTTTTTCCAATGTCTTCCAAGAACAAATCTAGAAATATATGCATTATCAAATGCATTTTCATATATCATTTTAAAATTATTTTTTCTTTGATCATTTGATATACTTGGGCTAGCAACTTTTGTTAATACCTGCTTTCCTAAATCTTCAATAAAAATCCTGCTTTTAACCAGGTTTTCGTCAGCAAATAACTCAAGAGGCAAAACTAACATTAAAACAATGAATATTCTTATATACATAATTTTTCCCAGGAAATATTTATTTAATTAGTTAATACTTCACTATTATATTCATTATATTCAGGATAACCTGATGATGGTAATCTTTTTTTAACATCAATAGTTTTTTTATCATTTGATATTTCCATATCTTTTGGAATAATTGACAGGTTTGTTGAATTTTTACCTGCAGTCTCAACAGAAATTTCCTCTTCAAAGTACGAATCATATGATGGTAAATCAAAGTTTATATTACTTTGAAGTCCTTCCTTACCATCATTAATATCTTTTTTTCTTGTTTGCCTATATAAACTTCTCATTGTAGCATAAAAATCAAGTGAGGATTTTTCTATCTCTTCAACATAATCAAGATATTTTTCTCTTGTTGATGCACCACTTACAACTGGTTCTGGCAGTCTAGATTCAAATCCGATACCATTCAGTCTATATGTTATAGTTAAAGGGTTAAAAATTGTATCGATTCCTCTTCCTATGCTATCGCGAACATTAGATGGTCCAAAAATCGGCAACATTACAAATGGTCCTTCTGGCACTCCCCACGATGCTAAAGTTTGCCCAAAATCCTCCTCTCTTTTTTCAATTGAACCAAATTCAGGAGTTCCAGCTACATCGTACATACCTCCCAGACCAAAAGTTACATTTATAAGGAATCTACTAACGGTTAATCTAATACTTTCTGTATTAAGTTGCAGTATTGCATTTGCTATATCCAATGGTGCACCTGCAGTTTCTGCAAGATTTGCTAAATTATTTCGTGGAAAATCAGGAATTTCTCTCCAACCTCTAGCAAAAGGCTTAAAAATGTAATCATCCAATGTATTGTTTATCGAAAATATTTCTCTATTTGTTTCTTCAAATGGATCATTACTATCATTGTCCTCCATTTGAGAAGATAATTTATTAGAACTACATCCCAATAATCCCAAAAATATTGTGAATATCAATATATAGTGTGTTTTTTTATAAAATTTTAACATATAGTGTATTATATAGTATTAAAATATATTATTCAGAATTATAATATACAAAAAAAAATAAAATTCTAAAAAAAATATATTATAATGTTATTTTTTTTTTTATGCTAAAAAAATTTAAAAATAATAATTTTTAATTTGTATCTTTTAAATGTTGTTAAATAATAAAGATTTAAGGGTTTCTTTTGAGTTTTTTCCACCAAAAGATAAAGATATGGAAGACTCATTATGGAAAAATTTAAAAAGATTAGAACCATTAAATCCTGAATTTGTCTCAGTGACATATGGTGCTGGAGGATCAACAAGAGACAGGACTCATGAACTAGTTAAAAAAATTAAAAATGAAACTTCTCTTGAGCCTGCCGCTCATCTGACATGTATGGGTTCTACACTAAACGAAATAAAAGAAATAGCAGAAAATTATTGGAATGATGGAATTAAACATATTGTTGCATTGAGAGGAGATATACCTAAAGATAATGTATCTCAGTGTGAGGATTTAAATTTTGCAACAGATCTTATTAAGACTTTAAAGAATAATAATAATTTTGATATTACTGTTTCTGCTTATCCCGAAGGTCACCCAGATTCAAAAACTAAAGAACAGGATTTTGATGTTTTAAAAAAGAAAATTGATTTGGGAGCAACAAAAGCTATTACACAGTTTTTTTTTGATAATTCTGTATATATCGATTTTTTGGATAAAGCTAGAAAAAGAAATATTAATATTCCAATAATTCCTGGAATCCTTCCAGTAACAAACTGTAAGAAAACTATAAACTTTTCTAATTCAATGAATTGTAAAATCCCTTTATGGTTAAAAAAAATGTTTATTGGATTGGATTCTGATCCAGAAACACGAAAGCTTGTTGCAGCAACAATTGCAGCAGACCAATGTAAAAATTTAGCAGAACAAGGTATTGAACAATTCCACTTTTATACTTTAAATAGAGCAGACTTATCATTTGCTATTTGTCATATTTTAGGAAAAAGATCGCTTAAGGATTAAAAATGAAAATAGAGGAATTTAAAAAAATAGCATCTCAGAAGATTTTAATACTTGATGGAGCTATGGGAACTATGATTCAGAACCTTAAACTAAATGAAGATGATTTTAGAGGAGTTAAATTTAAGAATTGGAAAAAACAACTTAAAGGTAATAATGATATTTTAAATCTTTCAAAAGGTGATGTAATTTTTGAAATACATCAACAATATTTGGAAGCTGGCGCCGATATCATTGAAACGAATACATTTAATTCTACTAAAATATCTCAATTAGATTATGGATGTGAAGAAAGCTCATATGCAATTAATTTTGAAGGAGCAAGACTAGCTAGGAAAGCAGTTGATGAATTTAAAACTAAGAATAGGCAGGAAAAATTTGTAGCTGGGGTATTAGGTCCAACTAATAGAACATGTTCAATTTCTCCAGATGTCAATGATCCAGGTTTTAGAAATATAAGTTTTGATGAGTTAAAGAATGACTATATTAACTCTACACGAGCTCTATTAGATGGGGGAGTTGATTTAATTCTTGTAGAAACAATTTTTGATACTTTAAATGCTAAAGCAGCTCTTATGGCAATATATGAATTAGAGTTAAAATTAAAAATCAAAGTACCATTGATGATGTCAGCTACAATTACAGATCTTTCAGGTCGAACGTTATCAGGACAAACATTAGAAGCTTTTTATAATTCTATAATTCATTCGAATCCACTAAGCGTTGGATTAAACTGCGCACTGGGACCAAAAGAGTTAGAATCACATGTTTTAGATCTTTCTAGAATTGCTGAAACTTTAGTTAGTGTTCATCCTAACGCGGGATTACCTAATGCTTTTGGAGAGTATGATGAAACTCCAGAAAGTATGGCAAAATATGCTAAAAATTGGTCTGAAAATGGTTATATTAATATAATAGGCGGATGTTGTGGAACAACACCTGAACATATTAAGTCAATGAGTGAGGCTACCAAAAAAATTAAACCTAGAGAAAAGATTGTTAAAAATAATGCGTTTAGATTATCTGGACTCGAGAAATTTCAAATTTAGAAAATGCAAAAGAATAGAAATTTTATAAATATTGGTGAAAGAACTAACGTTACGGGTTCTGCAAAGTTCAAAAAACTTATCCTTGAGGATAATTTTAGTGAAGCTGTAAATGTAGCAAAAGATCAAGTTGACAATGGTGCTCAAATTTTAGATATCAATATGGATGAAGGTTTGCTTGATTCTGAAAAGGCTATGACTCACTTTTTAAATTTATTAGCTGTTGAACCAAGTATCGCAAAAGTACCATTTATGATTGATTCTTCGAAATGGACTGTAATAGAAGCAGGATTAAAATGTGTTCAAGGTAAACCAATTGTTAATTCAATTAGTTTAAAAGAAGGAGAGAAACAATTTCTTGAATATGCTGAGTTAGTTCAGGCTTATGGAGCAGCAGTTGTTATTATGGCTTTTGATGAAGAAGGTCAAGCAGATAGTAAAGAGAGAAAATACGAGATTTGCAAGAGAGCATACAATCTTTTAACAAAAAAAGTTAATTTTGCATCTGAGGATATTATATTCGATCCTAATATTTTTGCAGTTGCGACAGGTTTAGAAGAACACAATAACTATGCTAAAGATTTTTTTGATGCAACTACTTTAATTAAAAATAACTTACCTAATGTAATGGTTTCTGGAGGTCTCTCAAATGTTTCCTTTAGTTTTAGAGGAAATAACCAAGTGAGAGAGGCAATGCATTCATGTTTTTTATATCATGCAATAAAGGCTGGTTTAGATATGGCAATAGTGAATGCTGGGCAAATAACTATATATGAAGAGATTCCATTAAAATTAAAAATTGCAATTGAAGACGTTTTATTTAATAGAGATTCTCAAGCTACTGAAAAATTATTAGAAATATCTCAAGACTTTTCTGAGAAAAAAATAAAAAAAAAGGCGGATGTCCAGTGGAGAAAAAAAGAACCTGAGGAAAGAATAAAATATTCATTAATTAATGGTTTAAATGAGTTTGTTGTTGAAGATACAGAAGAATTAAGAAAAAAAATCGATACTCCACTTGAGATTATTGAAGGACCTTTAATGGATGGAATGAATATTGTTGGTGATCTTTTTGGAGCAGGTAAAATGTTTCTTCCACAAGTTGTTAAATCTGCTAGAGTTATGAAACAATCAGTTGCTTATTTGCTTCCTTACATGGAAGAAGTTAAAGATTCAATAGGAAATAAAAAGGGTAAAATATTAATGGCAACTGTAAAAGGAGATGTACATGACATTGGTAAAAATATAGTAGGAGTAGTCCTTCAATGTAATAATTATGAAGTAATAGATTTGGGGGTAATGGTACCAGCAAAGAAAATTATTGATGAAGCTATTGAAGAAAATGTAAATATAATTGGTCTATCAGGTTTAATAACTCCAAGTTTAGATGAAATGTGTTTCGTAGCAAGTGAATTAAGTAGAAATAATATCAAAATTCCTTTAATGATTGGGGGGGCAACAACAAGTAAAATTCATACAGCTATAAAAATATCTCCAGAATATAAGCATGGGGTTATTTATGTTTCTGATGCATCTAAAGCAGTAGCTGTTGCAAGCAAACTAATCTCTCATAGAAGCAGTATGCCTTTTAAAGATATTATCGATAAAGAATACAATCAGATAAGGGAAAATTATTATAAAAACAATAAAGAAAAATCTAAATTTCCTATTGAAAAATCTAGAGAAAATAAATTTAAAATTGATTGGAAAAGCTATAAGCCTACTAAACCAAAATTTACTGGAATTAAGGTTTTTAGTAATATTAAAATTGAAGATATAGTTCCATATATAGATTGGAAACCTTTTTTTGAAGCTTGGGAACTTCATGGTAATTTCCCACAAATTTTAGATGATAAAATTGTCGGAAAATCTGCAAAAAGTTTATGGAATGATGCTCAAAAAATGTTGGATAAAATTTCAGGTGAAAATTTGACGACACCTAAAGCAGTAATTGGTTTTTGGCCTGCAAATTCATGTTGTGATGACGTTGAAATTTATTTTGATGAAAAAAGAAAAAAAGTAGATAAAAGATTTTTTTTTCTTAGACAGCAGATTGAAAGAAAATCGACAAAAAGAGCAAATTTTTGTTTAGCTGATTTTATTGCTCCGAAAAGTTTAAATATTAAGGATTATCTTGGTGGTTTTTTAGTAACTGCAGGAAATGGAATTGAGAATGAAGCAAAAAAATATGAGTTAGATAAAGATGATTATAATTCAATTCTTATTAAAGCCATAGGAGACAGGCTTGCTGAAGGTTTAGCAGAAATGATGCATAAAGATGTAAGAAAAAATTTTTGGGGATATTCAAAAGAGGAAAAATATAATAATGAGGAGTTAATTAATGAATTTTATACTGGAATTAGACCAGCACCAGGTTATCCAGCATGTCCTGATCATACTGAAAAAGAAACATTATTTAATTTGCTAGAAATAGATAATAATATTAAAGTAAGTTTAACTGAATCTTTTGCAATGAAACCAATGAGTTCAGTAGCGGGTTTTTATTTTTCTAATCCAGAAGCAAGCTATTTTGGGATTGGAAAAATAAGTAAAGATCAAGTTGAAGATTATGCAAAAAGAAAAGGAAAAAGTATCAGATATATAGAAAAATGGTTAGGTCCAAATTTAAATTACTCACCCAGGAAAGCAGCTTAATTTTACAATATTTATATGCAAGATTCCGAAAAAGTTGTTTTACCTGGATATAATTTTTTAGATAAATTAAATTCAGAACAAAAAGAAGCTGTTTTAACTCATAATGGTCCTTTGCTTGTTTTATCAGGTGCTGGAACAGGAAAAACAAAAGTATTAACATCAAGACTTGCTAATCTAATTTTTTCTGGAAAAGCTAAATCTTCTGAGATATTAGCAGTTACGTTTACAAATAAGGCAGCTTTTGAAATGAAAACTAGGGTTAAAGATTTGATAAATAGACCTGTGGAAGGAATGTTCATAGGAACATTTCATTCTATTGGAGCGAGATTATTAAGAAAACATTCTGAATTAGTATCACTAAAAAGTGACTTTACGATTTTAGATACAGATGACCAAACAAGATTAATAAAACAGGTCATAAATCTTTTAAATTTAGATTTAAAAAAGTATATTCCAAAAAATTATCAGTATTTCATTGATCATTTTAAAAATCTTGGTAGGTCTTACGATGAAATCTCAAATCATAAATTTGAAAATTTTTCTAATGGAAACTTAAGTAAAATTTATGAATTATATGAGAAAAGACTTAAAGCATTTAATTCGGTTGATTTTGGAGACCTAGTTTTAAAACCATTAAATCTATTTAGAAAAGATTTAGATCTTCTTGATCATTATCAAAATAAATTTAAGTATATACTTGTAGATGAATACCAAGATACAAACACTACCCAATACTTATTATTAAGATTATTATCTGGAAAACATAGCAATATATGTTGTGTAGGTGATGAAGATCAATCAATTTATGGTTGGAGAGGTGCACAGCTAAAAAATATTTTAAACTTTGAGAAAGACTTTCCAAAATCTAAAATTATTAGACTTGAGCAAAATTACAGATCAACGGGAAATATTTTAAATGCGGCTTCAAATATTATTTCAGAAAATGTTGAAAGAATAGGAAAAAAACTCTGGACAGGAGGATCTGATGGAGAAAAGGTTTCTATTATAAATGTTGAAAATGACGAAATAGAAGCATTTACAATTTCAAGTAAAATTTTAAAACATATTGAAAATGGCGAAAATTCAAACCAAATAGCTATTTTGACTAGAGCATCATTTCAGTTTAAAGAAATAGAAGATAGGTTCATTAAAGAAAATATTAAATATAAAGTTATTGGAGGTTTAAAGTTTTATGAGAGAAAAGAAATTAAAGATTCTATATCATACTTTAGACTAATGATAAATAATGATGATAATTTAGCTTTAGAAAGAGTTATAAATATTCCCAAAAGAGGAATTGGAAGTACCTATTTGGCAAAAATGAATGAATATGCTAGAGACAAGAAAATATCACTATTTAATGCGTTAAAGGACTTTTTAGAACTAGATTTGTTACCTAAAAAAGTCTCAAAAAATATTAAGTTATTTTTTGAAATTTTAAATATTCATTGTGCACAAATTAAAAATAAAAATCATGATGATGTTGCCGGTTCGCTTCTGGAGGATATGGGATACATAGAAATGTTAAAAAATGATAAGACTCCTGAAGCTGAGGGTAGATTAGAAAATTTAAAAAAACTAATTATTGATATTAAAGCACGCAATTCTATTCAAGAGTTTCTTGAAGAAGTAAGTTTAGTTTTTGAAAATATTTCTGATACATCTACTTCTGAAAAAATAAGTTTGATGACTTTACATAGTGCAAAAGGTCTAGAGTTTAATCATGTTTTTTTACCAGGATGGGAAGAAGGTATTTTCCCTAATCAGAGAAGCATTGAAGAAAATGGAAATATTGGATTAGAAGAAGAAAGAAGATTAGCTTATGTTGGAATAACAAGAGCAAGAAAATCATTAAATATTCTCTACGCTAATAAGAGAAAACAATATAACCAACAGTTATATCAAACTATTCCATCAAGATTTTTATCCGAATTACCGAAAAATAGTTGTGAGGTAAAAGTGATTAAACAAAATAGTAATTTTCACAATAATCATTTTAACCCTAAACGATTTAAAAATAATGAATTTAAGATTGGGGACAAGGTAAAACATGAAGTATATGGATATGGAACAGTTCTTGGAGTAGATTACAAAACTTTACAAATAATTTTCAAAGAGAAGAAAGAAATAGAAACATTAATTAGTGATTTTGTTGAGAAAATATAAAAATATGAATAAATAAAAGATTAAGTAATATATTTAGAATTTAGTTTAATAATAAATGTTAGTAAATAGATTTTATGCAGCGTAATAATTGTAGAGAAAGAATAGATAAATTAAAAAAGTTCATGAGTAAAAAAAATGTTGATGGTTATATTTTATCAACTTTCGATGAGTATCTTAATGAATATGTTCCTGAATATAATCAACGCTTAAAATGGTTGACTGGATTTTCAGGTTCAAATGGCTTGTTACTGGTAATAAAAAATAGGTTTATTTTTTTTACGGATGGAAGATATTTAGTACAAGCCAAAAAAGAACTTCCAAAGGCATTTATGATTGTTGATTTATCCCATCAAAATATTTTTGATTGGATAAAAGTAAATATATCTAATAAAAAATATAGAATTTTAATTGATTCTAAAGTTCATAGTATTCAATTTATTCTGAAGTTAATTGATATATGTAAGTTAACAAAGAATCATTTACAAATTAATAAAAATATTATGATTGATAAAATTTGGACAGAAAAACCTAAAGAAGAAATTAAACAGTGTTATATAATTCCAAACAAATATGTTGGGAAATCCTCCAAAGATAAATTAATTGAAATAAAGAAAGAATTAAAAAAAGATGAATTATTTCTCGTTACTTCTTCCGAATCGATTGCCTGGTTATTAAATTTGAGAGGAAAAGATTTAACATATACACCATTAGTATTTTCTAGAATGTTAATTTTTAAAACTTCAAAGTGTAAGTTATTTATTAATTTAGAAAAGATTAGTTATAATGTGAGGAAAAAAATTGAAGAATTAAATATTGAGATTTATGAAGAAAATAATATAAAAAAACGACTTAAAATTTATTCCTCTAAAAAGAAAGTATTTCTTGAGCGAAATGCTCCTTATATTTTTTTTCAAATTTTAAAGAAAAATAAAGTAGACATAACCTTCAGAGTTGACCCGATTAAGTTACGTAAGTCAATTAAAAATAATGTTGAATTAAAATTTTCAGAAGAGGCACATATTCAGGATGGAATAGCTTTGATTAATTTTTTTTGTTGGCTTGAGAATCAAAAAATTAATGAAAATTTAAACGAAATTTTTGTTGCAAAAAAATTAGAGTATTTTAGAAAAAAAAATAAGGGATTTGTCTCACTTAGTTTTCCAACTATATCTGCCACTGGATCTAATGGGTCCGTAATACATTATCAGCCAAATAAATTAAGCAATTCTAATCTAAAAAGTGGCGACTTATTTTTATGTGATTCAGGTGGTCAATATATATTTGGAACTACAGATGTGACACGTACAGTTATGATAGGTAAAAAACCAATTAAAAAAGATTTAAAGGATATGTATACACGTGTTTTAATAGGTCACTTAGATTTGGGAATGTTAAGATTTCCAAAAGAAACAAAAGGTTATCAAATTGATGCAATAGCAAGATCTTCATTATGGCAGGTTGGTATGGATTATCAGCATGGAACTGGACATGGAGTTGGTAGTTTTTTATCAGTTCATGAGGGTCCTCAAAGTATATCTAAAGCTAATATAAATATTCCATTACTTGAGGGAATGATTCTTTCAAATGAACCAGGTTATTATAAGGAAAATTATTTTGGTATAAGAATTGAAAATCTTGTTTATATAAAAAAATCAAAAATAAAGAATTTCTTAGAATTTGAAACATTGACATTAGTTCCTTATGCTCGAAACTTAATAAATGTTAATATGTTAAGTTTAGCACAAATTAATTGGATAAATAACTATCACAATAAACTCTATAAGAAACTTAGTAATAACCTAAATAATAAGACAAAAAATTGGTTAATTGAACAAACTAAACCAATTTAATTATAATATATCCATTAATTTTGATGCCGCAATTTCGGCCTCTTTTGTTACTTCTTTTCCAGAAATCATTCTTGCAATTTCTTTAACTCTATGGGGATTATCTAATTTAATAATACTAGTTGATTCAACATTATTTTTTTTATTTTTAACTACAATAAAATGTTCATCGCCAAGTGCTGCGACTTGAGGAGAATGCGTTACAACAATAACTTGTCTATTAGAACCTAATCTTCTTAATCTTTCACCAACAGCAGATGCCACAGCACCTCCGATACCACTATCAACTTCATCAAAAACTAAAGATGTTTGATTTTTTTTTGAAGAAACTACTTTCATTGCTAAAGCAAATCTACAAAGTTCTCCTCCAGATGAAATTTTCTTAATTTCTTCAAATTCTGATTGTTGATTTGTTTTTATTTTAAATAAAACTTTATTATTACCACTTGGTCCATATTGATCTTCATCATAAATAAAAGTACGAAACTCTGAATTTTCAAGTTTTAGTTCAGGTAATTCTTTATTTATTAAATCATCAATTTTCTTTCCAAAGAGTTTTCTTTTTTCGGATATCTGAGATAAGAAGTCTAAATATTTTTTTTTGTTTTCACTTGTTAATAATTCCTTTTCCTTAATCAAAATTACATTATTATCTTTAATATCAAATGCTTTTTCTAATTTTTCTTTTACTTCAACTAATTCATCTTTTGTACAATTATGCTTTTTTGACAGCTTATTATAAAAATATATCTTATCATCAATTGATTCTAATGATTGACTGCTCTCATTTTGTAAATTTAAAAAACCCTCTAATGTAGATTTATTTTCTTGTATATCTATTAATATTGAATCTAGAGATTTGATAATATTTTCTATTTCATCTGTATAGCAATCCTTAATTTTTTCTAAATTAGAAATATTTTCAGAAATTAATTCTTCAATTCCATTTTTATCCTCTTTAGTAAAATTAGATAAAACTTTTTTTATAGATTCCTCAATTTTAGTTGAGTTTAAAATCTTTTTTTTACTATTTAAAAGTTCATTATATTCTCCCAATTTAGGGTTTAATTTAGATATTTCAGAAAACTCATACTCAATTAAATCTTTTTTCTGATTAAGTGAATTTTGAAAATCCATGATTTCCTTTAATTCATTCTCTGCTTTTTTCCAATTGTTCCAATGTGCTTTTAGATTCTCAAATATTTGTTTGTCGTTAATGAAATCGTCTAAAACATTTATATGAGTTGTTGAATCAAGGAGACCTTGCTCAGAAAATTGACTTTCAATTTCAATCATTCTTGTTCCAATATTTTTTAGAGTATTTAAACTTACTATGTGATCATTTATATATGATTTACTTTTACCATCTTTTGTTAATAATCTTTTTAATATTAATTCTTCCGTTTCATTGATTCCAAGTTCTAGTAGTTTTTCTTTAATATAACTATTACTAATATTAGAGAATACAGCTACGACCTCTGTATTTTGTTCATTGTTTGGTCTTAATGAATAATCTGCTCGTTCACCAATAACTAAGCCCAGAGAATCTAGGATTATTGACTTTCCAGCACCTGTTTCCCCAGTTAAAACACAAAGTCCTTTACCAAAATTAATTTCTATTTTGTCAATTAAGACTATATTTTGTATTGATAAAAATCTTAGCATTATCTTTCCAAAGAAAAATCATCGATATTTATTTTTTCAATATCAAGTAGATTTTTTTTTCTTAAATCCTCAGTTTTAAATTTTATTTCATTTTTTTTAATTAGAGAAAAAACATCATTATACCATTTTGAACTTGGATAATTATAACCTAATATTGCAGCTAGTTTTATTGCTTGAGGTTCTAATCCTATTGACAAATAACATTCAATAATTCTATATAACGCCTCAGGTATTTGTGCAGAGTTTTTATATTTTCTTAATATTGTTTTATATCTCAGAATTCCTGCTAGAAATTTACCTCTAGTTTGATAATATTTACCTACTGACATTTCCTTACCTGCAAGCTGATTTATTAGTAAGGCTATATGATTTTTAGCTTTTTTTGAGTAAATTGAATTAGGAAATTTATTTTGTAACTCTTTAAATGAGTTGTATGCTTTTTCTGCAACTTTTTGATCTCTTGATACTTGATTTATTCTTTCGTAATAGCAATAACCCTTTAAATAATAAGCATAATCAAGCTTTGGATTATTTGGATTTAAGTTGATAAATTTATTTAGTACAAAGATAGATTCATCATATTTATTTGCTTTATACAAAGAAAAACCTGACATAAGTTGACCTTTAGTTGCCCATTTAGAATATGGATGTTGTAAGTCCAATTCGGTAAATAACTCATGTGCTTCTTCATATTTTTCATCATTTAAATAATTAAGAGCATCATTATAAATTTTTGTATCACTTCTCATTGAATAGTCAACGTCAAGAGTTTCATCTGTGCTACATGAAACAAGGCTAAAGAAAATAAAGAGGAAAAGATAAAATTTTACAAGCATTATAATTATTTAAAACTAATAAAATTTTTACCAAATTAAAAACCTAAAATCTAATAATTTCGATTTTAATCAATTTAAATTAGTTAGAATCTATAAATTCCCAGTTTTCATTTGAAGAAAATATTTTGTGAAGTAGTTTGTTATTTAGAGCATGACCAGCATGGTAACTAAAAAAAGAACCAATGATTTGATGACCTGATAAAGCTATGTCACCAATTAAGTCTAAAGCTTTATGACGAACGAATTCATCGTTATATCTTAAACCATCTTTATTGAGGATTTTGTCATCTGAAATAACAATTGCATTTTCTAATGATCCACCAAGTGCTAATCCCATCTCTCTTAATTTGCTGACATCTTCTAAAAAACCAAATGTTCTAGCATTACTAATTTGAGTTTTGTATATATCAGGGTTTAAAACTAGGCTTATAGATTGATTTCCTATAACATTTGTTTTGTAGTTAATTTCACAGGTCACTAAAGTTTCGTTGTGTGGGGAAACTCGAACAATTTTATTGCCATCGCAAACTTCAATAGTTTTTTTTATGTTTATTAGTTTTTTAAAATCAAATTGACTGGAGATACCCGATTCATTAATTGTTTCAAAAAACTCTTTTGAAGAGCCATCCATAACTGGCACTTCATTTTCTGTTAATTCAATTATTACATTATCAATTTTTAAAGCATATAGTGCTGACAAAATATGTTCAGTTGTAGATACTGAAAATTTATCGTTGGTAATAGTTGTGCATAAACGTGTTGAACTTACATTTTTATAATCTGCTCTAATAGCCTTAAGAGAGTTTGGACCATTTTTAACTTTAAATAAAAATCCAGTATTTTCTTCAGCTGGAAATAAATTCATAGTAACTTTTTTTCCTGTATGGAGACCTATACCAGAGAATGATAATTTTTTGTTAATAGTTGACTGTTTTTCAGCTATACTAAATTTAGGTAGAGGAAAATCTATTTTTTCAGAACTTTGACTATTTTCATGATTTTTTAGGTTGAAAACTGTTTTCATATTAACACAATAACAAAAAATACACTTAACTTGTAATCACAAATAGTTACAATATATTACAATTACATGAAACTATCTTTAACCCAGTTATCAAACTTTTCAATTATGTTATAGGCACTATTTTTGGATTGCGATTTAATAACTTTTTTTAGGTTAGAATCATTTTTAATCTTCATTAAACCAATCACAGTACTGAATTCAGGTTTCTTATTAAAATAGGTATTTTCTACATTTGGCGAGGATAATCTTGTTTTCCTATTAAATATTTTTTCTGAAAGATTTTTAGATCCGATTATCTGGCTTGCTCCGCCAGTAAGAACTATTTGATTAACTCCAATTCTTGTTACAAGATTATCTTGTAATTTATCTCGAATAATTTCAAATATTTCTTCATATCTTGGCTTTATAATGCCATGTAAAAGATTTTGAGTAATTAGTTTTTCTTCGCCATTTGCTAAATTTATTTTAATTTTTTCATTAGACGAGAATTCCAGTGTTCCGTGAAGAATTTTTATATATTCGGCTAATTCCTCTGAAATTTCTAATCCTTTAGCTATATCATTTGTAACATCATTTCCACCCAAAGGAACATGATTAATATATTCTAGACAGTTTTTATAAAATGTTGCAATTTTAACAGAACCCGCACCAATATCTATACATGTTGAACCAAGTTCTTTTTCATTATCGTTTAAACAAGGAATTGATGATGCAAACCCTGAATCAATTACATCATCCAGTACTAGATTTGAAATTTTAAAACAGTTTTCTAGATTCTTGTATAAAATTGAATTTGTCCAAATATTATATGTAGTAAGTCCAAGTTTATTGCTTTGGATTCCAATTGGATTCCCAACTGTATGATTATCATCAATATTAAATTTTAGAGGTATAGAGTGAATTAACTTTTTTTGACTAAGGTTTGAATTTTGGAGACTTTTTTTATAAATTTTTCTAACTTCTTTTTTACTTATATTTATACCTCCAATATTTATTTCACTATAATTTTTTTTAGTTAATAAATTTATATCAGTGATATTAGAAACAACATTTTCTTTATTATCTTTTACTTTTTTTGAAACATCATTAAGTACACTTTTTATCGTATTAGATGCAACATTTATGTCGTTAATTCTACTTCTGAAGATACCATTACTTTTTTTATGACTCCATCCTAAAATTTCATAATTTTGTTTACTTTTTTTTTCAAAAAACAAACAAACTATTTTACTCGTTCCAATATCAAAAACACATTCTATTTTATTTCTATTATATTTTAAAATTTTGCTCATTTGAGAAACAATCTTCCATCTACGCGCATATCTATTATTTTATAGTCGCTTTTTAAAAAGTTTTCCTTTTTTATTAGTTTATCTAATAATTCGAGAGAACTTTCAACATTATTGAAAGGTAATTTTACATATAAACCATCTTTGAGAAGAATATCCCATCTATAATTTTCTATATAATTTGCAGATATTAAATTATTTTTAAGATCATTATGTATAGATATTTTATTATAAATCTCTTTTATTTCTTTATTGGCTTTTTTTCCTTTTATTATGATTAGACTCTTAATCGGGAAATTTAAAAAATTTAGAACTTGACCTTCTTCGTCAATAATCATGTTTTTATTTTCCTTTTCCCAAATAACAAATGGTACTTTTTCTGTTATTTCAATATTTATTATTCCATTAAAATTTTTTTCTATTTTAAATGATTTTATTTCATTTATACTTTTTAACTTTTTCTCAATGTTTTTAAGTTTAATATTTAATAAATTATCACCAAGTCTTAGATTTAGTAAATCAAGGATTATTTTTTCATCTATATATTTTAAATTTATAATATTTATTTTTTTTAAACGAATATTTTCTATGGTTAAATTAGATAACAAGCTTTGTGATAACTTTATAAATGATTCATTTTTTTTTATAAAAAAAAATAATATACCCGTGAACAAAAAAAAAATTAAAAGTCTTCGCATTTTGCACTACCAATAATAATTTCACAAAGTTTCGAGAAATTTATTCCAATTGTTTCAGCCATTTCAGGAAGTAGTGAATTTTTAGTCAGTCCTGGTTGAGTATTAATTTCTAATAAATAAAATTTATTATTTTTTTCATTGAATCTAAAGTCACATCTACTTATTGAATTACATTTTAATGTATTGTGAGCTAATAGAGTTGCAGATAATAAACCATCTAGTATTTTTTTAGGTAAAGCTGGATTTTGTTGATGTTTAGCTACATTAATATATTTACTCTCATAATCATAAAATTTCTTTTCAGGTAATATTTCTGTAACACCACATATTTGATTATTCAAAACCCCAACAGTAATCTCTCTGCCAGGTATATATTCTTCTATTAAAATTTCAGACTTTTTTTTATATCTACCAAAAAAATTTGGTATTAAATCTTTTTTTTTGAGAATAGTATGTACACCAATACTTGAACCTCCATTAATAGGTTTAACAACAAATGGTGGAGAAATTTCTAACTTAGAAGAATTTTCAGGAAAAATAGTTTGGCCACTGGGGCAAAGAATTCCTAATTTCTCAAAAATTATTTTTGAAATACATTTATTCATTCCAATAGAAGAGCCTAAAACTCCTGTATGAGTATAGGGTATTTTTAAAATATTAAGTATTGATTGAATTTGCCCATCTTCTCCAAAAGTTCCATGAAGTGCATTAAAAACAGCATCCGGTTTAAATAAAGTTAAATTAGAAATTAACTGTTTTAGGTTTTTCTTAACTATAATTGTTTTAACTTCAAAGTTTTTAGAAAGTACCTTTTTAACTTCCTTTCCAGTTTCTATTGAAATATCAAATTCTTCTGAAGTTCCTCCCATCAAAATAGCAATCTTTTTAAAACTTGACAAAATTACCTAACCTTACTATTTCCCAATTTAATTTTATACCTTTTTTTTTGTAAACTTCCGATATTATTTCCTCACCTAAAAGTTCTAATTGTGTTGAGTTTGCATTGCCGATATTAATCAAAAAATTTGAGTGTTTTTCAGAAACCATTGCTCCTCCAATCTTTTTACCTCTATAGCCAATTTCATCAATTAGTTTCCAGGCTTTTTTATATTTAGGATTTTCAAAAGTACTACCCCCTGTTCGATTTGCAATTGGCTGATTTTTTTTTCTCAAATTAGTGATTTTAAGTGTTGTATTTTTTATATTATTTTTATCACCTTTTTTAGTTTTAAATAATGCTTCTGTAAAAATACATTCATTTGGAATTATTGCTTTTCTGTATTTAAATTTTATTTCATTCTTTTTTAAAGAATATACTTTTCCAACCCTATCAATAAGTTTCACTGATATCAAATTATCACTTATAGTTTTATTAAAGCATCCTGCATTCATAAATAAAGATCCTCCGATGGAACCAGGTATTCCATTTAAAAATTCAAATCCAGTAACACTATTTTCATAACAAAATTTACTTAAATCTAAGTTTCTTACAGCCCCTCCCACAAGTAATTCTTGGTTTTTTTTATTTAAACTAATCTTGTTAAAATTATTTCCAAGTTTTATAACTACTCCATTAAAACCTCCATCTCGAATGATAAGATTTGAACCTAATCCAATAACAAATGTTTTTATTTTTTTGGGTAATAATTTTAAAAAAAAACTTAATTCATTAATATTCTTTGGTTGAAAAAAAAGTAGTGCTTTTCCTCCGGTTCCAAACCATGTGTTTTTAGAAATTTTATAGTTAAACTTTATTAGCAATTTCTTATAATTATTAGATTTTATTATTTTTATATTTTAAATAATCACCAAAGTCATATGCTAGTTTAGTTATTGGCCCTGCTCCAAGAAAAATTACATTATCATCTGGTTTTAAAAACTTATAAATTTTATCAAATAGTTTTTTATTACTTTCTGAATAAAAAGCTTCTTTATTATTTTTTCGAATTGAACTAACTAATTTTTGACTTGTATAATTTATTAATTTTTTTTCTCCTGCTGGGTAAACCGGTAAAATAAATAAAATATGAGAGTCATCAAATGATGATGTAAAATCATTATATAATTCTTTTAGTCTAGAATATCTATGAGGTTCATGAATAGCAATTATCTTCCCAAGTGTAATTTTTTTTAAAGTTTCCAAAGTTGCAATGATTTCTTTTGGGTGATGGGCATAATCATCAAAAATTTTGTTTTTGTTATTTTTTAATACTAAAGTAAATCTTCTTTTTACACCTTTAAATTTTTTTAATGCACTTTTTATTTGTTGATTTTTTAAGCCTAAGTTAACACCAATGCTGATTGCACCGAGAGTGTTCCTTATATTATGATCACCCAATATTGGAATTTTTACACTTTTTATAACTCTAATTTTTTTAAAATTCAGTATAACATCAAACTGACTATAGTAAATGCCATTAATTTCATTAATTTTAACATTAATTGGATGAACATTTGCTTCATTTGAAAAACCATAACTAACAACTGTCTTATCAGCTAAACTTTTTAATAAACTTTTTACATTTTTATGATCGATGCATAATGAAATAAAACCAAAAAAAGGGACATGCCTTGCGTATAAAAGAAATGAATCTTTTAATTTATTAAAATTTTTGTAAAAATCTAAATGTTCAGGATCAATGTTATTTATTAAGCAAATTGTCGACGGTAAAAAAATAAAAGAACCGTCAGATTCATCTGCTTCTGCAACGATCCATTTACCTTTTCCCAACTTTGCATTAGTTCCATATTTATTTATTATTCCGCCATTAATAACTGTAGGATCTAATTTCCCTTCTTCCAATAGGCATGCAATTATTGATGTAGTTGTAGTTTTACCATGTGATCCAGCAATAGTAATAGAAGATTTAAGTTTCATTATTTCTGCTAACATTTTCGCTCTTGTTAAAATAGGCAAATTTAAAGATTTAGCTTTTTTTAATTCAACATTTTCTTTTTTAATTGCCGAGGAATATACAACTAAATCTGATTCAATTATATTTTTTTTATTGTGACCAATCTTAACTTCGATACCTAGCTTTTTTAATCTAGAAATATTATTATTTTCTTGTATGTCACTTCCTGAAATATTAAACCCCATAGAATATAATATTTCAGCTATTCCACTCATACCAATACCACCAATGCCAATAAAATAAATTTTTTTTGATTTATTAAGTGTTTGCATATTATTTTCCTTCTAACTTCTTCTTTATTAATTTTAAGAATTTATTAGTAGGTGAAAAGTTTGTATTTAATTTTGAAAGATTGTTCTGGTAATTGGGATTTAAAAATACTTTTTTACATAATTTAATTATATTTTTATTTGACATTTTTTTTTCATCTAAAATCAAACATTTGTTATACCTAGAAAACTGTTTTGCATTTTCATATTGATGATTATCTTTTGATCCTGGAAGTGGAAAAAGTATTGAAAATCTTGATACGAGTTCAATTTCAGCTAATGTTGATGAACCACATCTTGATATTATAAATTTTGAATCAAGCATTTCCTCAAAAATATTTTCAAAAAAAGTCTTCAGTTTAAATTTAATTCCCATTTTTAAATATAAATCTTTTAAACTTTTAATATCTTCAGTTCTTGACTGTTGTACTAAAATAATTTTTTTTTTAAACTTATTATCTAATGCATCAATTATTTGAGGAATTATTTTAGAAAAAATTCTTGCACCTTGACTTCCTCCTAAAACAAGAACTTTAATACTATTACTATTATTAGTACTATTTTTATTTACCAATATATTCCTTACAGGCATGCCAGTGTATATTGATTTGTTAACATTTGAAAATTTAGTTTTTTTATAACTTAACATGTCAAATTCAGTAAAGTTTGATAAAAATCTATTTGCCTTCCCCATAACAGCATTCTGTTCGTGAAGACTGGTTGAAATTCTTAGGAGTTTTGCAGCTATTATTGTGGGCACACTAGAATAACCTCCAAAACCAATTAATAACAAAGGTTTTAACTTTTTAATATATATTAATGATTGAATCAATCCTGCAAAAATTTTTAATACACCAATAAAAAAAGATAGAGGATTAATCTGTATACTTGAGGAATGAATTACTTTATAGGGAATATTTCTTTTACTGAAAAATTTTTCACATCTTTTATCAGTTAAAATTGAATGTTCAATTTTAAGTTTCTTCATTTCATCTGAAATAGCAATTGCAGGAAAAACATGTCCTCCTGATCCTCCAGTAGAAAGTATAATATTAATTTTTTTTTTCATCATATTTCAGTTCTTTTTTTTGTTAAACATAATATAAACCCAATTATTAAAGAACAAGAAATGAAAGAAGAACCTCCATAGGATAAAAATGGCAAAGTCATTCCTTTTGTAGGAACAAGATTTAATGTTGACATAATATTAATTAAAAACTGGTATATTAAAATCAAAGATAGTCCTGCAGATGACAAAAATATAAAAAAATTATTTTCTTTAAGTATTGAAACTAAAACTCTGTAGAAAATAAAAATGTATAAAGATAAAACAAGAATAAGAAAAAAAAATCCAAGCTCTTCTCCTAAAAGTGCAAAAATGAAATCAGAATGAACATCAGGTAACTTAGACGAAATAGTCCCAGATCCAAGACCTTTTCCAAAAAAACCTCCACTTGCAAAAGATTCTAAAGATTTATTTATTTGATAATTATCACCTATGTTTGGATCATAAAAACTATCTATTCTGAATTTCACATGTTCAAGATTTAAATACGAAAAAATCAATACTAATAAACCTAATAGAATTATTAAAAAAATAATTTTTAAGGATAAGCCGATAAGTAGTATTTGTGTGAACCACGTTAAAAAAAATAGTATAAACATTCCTAAGTCAGGTTGTAAAAGAAGTATTGTTGCTAAAATAGAAATAACAAATAAATTTATGTTAAATGAGTAATCCTTTTTTTTTTGAAATCTACTAAATAATAATGAGCTAACTATAATAAAGGTTGGTTTGAGAAACTCTGTAGGTTGTATACTAAATTGAAAAAATTTTATCCATCTATTTGCTCCTTTAATTTCATTTGAAAAAAAAAATGGAAAAGTTGATAAAATTAAAAATAAAGCAAATAATATCAATGAAAGAATTATTAAATGTCTTAATTTAAGCATTGATGATGATAAAATTACAGCAATACCTAAAGGAAGGAAAATCAAATGTTTCTTTAAAAAATTATTTTCTTCAAGGCTCATCATCATTAATAAACCAATAAATATTAAAACGAATGTAGAAAATAGAATCCATTTATCGATTGACCACCACCAATGTTTTATTTGATTAATTATATTCATATTTAAACATTATTTATTTTTTTACTTATCAGTTCTTTAAATTTATTCCCTCTTTCCTCAAAATTTTTAAATTGATCAAATGAAGCACATGCAGGTGATAATAAAATATTGATATTTATCTTTTCTTTTTTAGCCAGTTTAAGTGATTCATCGATAGCCTCTTCCATTGTACGAAAAGTCTTTGTTTTAACGTAACTATTTAGGTATTTTGAAAAGTCTTTAGCGGCCTCTCCAAAAATAAAAGTTTTTTTTACGAATTTCAGTGAACCTTCTATTCCTTTCAAACCATTTGACTTTGCTCTACCACCAACAATCCAATAAATATTTTTTAAACTTGATAGAGCATAATGAGTTGAAATTATATTTGTAGCCTTACTATCATTGTAAAATGAAATATTTTTATAATTCATGAATTTTTCTAATCTATGCTCAAGACCTTTAAATTTTTTAATATTTTCTATGAAGATCTTTTCAGAGATACCTAGTATTTTACATATGGTGTATGATGCCAAGATATTTTGGAAATTATGTATGCCTATTAATCCCTTAAATTCTAATTTTCTTATTGAGAATGATACTTTATGAATGTTATCTATTATTCTTATATTTTCTCTCAAATCTAATAGAAAGATTCCATCTTTAAGTTCTTTTTTTGTACTTATTTTTATTAATTTAGAATTAAATTTTTTATTAAAACTGTCACTCAATTTGACACTATTATTATCATCTACAGATATTATCGCGTAATCATTATTGGTTTGGTTTTCAAATATTTTTAGTTTTGCATTAACATAGTTTCGAGTATTTTTATGCCTTTCAAGATGATCAGAAGTGATATTAAGTAAAAGAGAAATATCAAATTTAAGTTTTTTAATTCTTTCTAATTGATATGATGAGGCCTCTACTATTAAGTGATTTTTTTTTTTTTTCAACCTTAGATCAGAAAAGGGCTTCCCAATATTTCCACACGCGAAAGAATTAAACTTACTATTATTTAATACATGTTCAATGCATTTAGTCGTCGTAGATTTTCCATTAGTTCCAGTAATTCCAATCAAAAATAAATCCGAGTCTAAATAATACAAGAGTTCAATATCACTTATTATAGGACAACCTGATTTTTTTGCTAAAATAGATGAAATATGAGCATTTGGTGGAATATGATTTATTCCTGAACTCAAAACTAGAAAGTCTATAGCCTTGAAATTAACTTTTTTTGGTTCTTTAATATTCAGTCCCATTTTTTTGTACTTAGATTGCTTTTTGATATCGTCATCCCAGCAAATAGGATTTAAGTTAGATTTTTTTAATCTAGATGCTAAGGATATTCCAGAAACTCCTAAGCCAACAATATAAATTTTTTTTTTAGATATTGTTTTAAAGTTCATCTTAATTTTAAGCTAGCAAGTCCAATTAATGCTAAAACTATAGAAATTATCCAGAATCTTATTACTATTGTTGATTCTGACCATCCTTTTTGTTCGAAGTGATGATGAAGTGGTGCCATTCTAAATATTCTTTTTCCTGTAAGTCGAAATGAAAAAACTTGAATAATAACTGAAATTGTCTCAAGAACAAAAAGCCCTCCAATTATTGATAAAATAATTTCATGTTTAGTAGCTACTGCAATTGCACCCAATGTGCCTCCAACTGATAAAGAACCTGTATCACCCATAAAAACCATTGCAGGTGGAGCATTATACCATAAAAAACCCCAGACCTGAACCAATAAGCGCAGCACATATAATTGCAAGTTCTCCAGTTCCGGGAATATATGAAATTTTCAGATAATCAGCAAATATAATATTACCTGTAAAATAAGCTATGAATGCAAAAGATAGAGCTGTGATCATTACAGGACCAATTGCTAAACCATCAAGTCCGTCAGTTAGATTTACTGAATTAGCTGCACCAACAATAACAAAGGCGCAAAAAAAGGAATAAAGATAACCTAAATTTAAAGTTAATCCTTTTGTATAAGGTATTGAGATAATATTTTTAAGTTCGTCTAGTGTAAAGAGATTTAAATAATACAAAAATATAAATGTAATTAAAAACTCTAATATAATTCTTATTTTTCCATTTGTTCCTTTTGAAGAATTATTTTTTATTTTTTTAAAATCATCAAAAGCACCTATAAGACCAAAAGATACTGTTACTAGAAGTATTAACCATACAATATGATTATTTAAGTTAGACCAAAGCAAAACTGAAATAATTAATGAAAGTAATATTAATAATCCGCCCATAGTTGGTGTTCCTGACTTTTCAATGATATGAGATTGAGGTCCCTCTTTTCTGATAGGTTGCCCTTCTTTTTGAAACTTTTTTAGATTTTTAATAAAAAATGGACCAAAAATAAAACTAAGAGTCAATGCAGTAAATAAAGCTCCACCAGCTCTGAATGAAATATATTTAAATAGATTGAGGAAACTGTAGGTCTCAACGAGGGGATGAAAAAGATAGTAAAACATGATTCAAAAACTTTCTTTAATATTCTTGCTAATTGTATTTAATCCAATTGAGTTTGAACCTTTTACCATTATTAAATCACCTTCGTTAATGTTTGATGATAATTTATCATATAATATTTTTAGGTTTTTAAAATGAGATGTATCAATATTCTTTGGTAGTGATTTACTAATAATTTCTGAGTGTTCTCCTATAGTATATACTATATCAGCTTTAGCACTTATAATAGAATTTATTACTTTTCTATGAAAACTCTCTGATTTTTCACCTAATTCTAGCATATCACCAATGATACAGATTTTTCTTTTATTAATTAATTGTTTCATAGTTTCAAGAGATGCATTTAAGGATAAAGGATTGGAATTATATGAATCGTCTAATAAAGTTATATTTTTACCTTTAAAATAAATATTATGTATTGAACCTCTACCATTTTCTGGTGATAATAATGAAATTTCTTCTAATAATTCATCAAAATTAATTTTTAATAATTTCAATACACTGAAAACAATCAAAGTATTTATAGCCCAATGTTTACCATGATTCTTCGTATAAATTTCTATTTTTTGATTTAATAATCTAAAGCAAATTTTAGTTCTATTATTTTTATATGGTATGTATTTTAAAATTTGAAAATCAGAATATTTGTTATAACCGAAAGAAAAAGTATTCTTTGAATTTTCTTCAGACTCTTTTTTTAAAATTTTAAAGCAATCTGAATCTCTTGGAATAATACCTATATTTTGAAATTTATTTCTAAAAATAGAGGCTTTTTCGTATGCTATTGCAGATTGATCAGAAAAATTTCCAATATGTGCTGGTCCTATATTAGTAATTATTGAAATATTTGGATTAGCAATATTTGTAAGTTTTTCAATTTCTCCAGGTTGATTCATTCCTAACTCCATTACGGAAATTTCTGTTTTTTTAGGCATATTACATAAGCTTAAAGGCATTCCAATTTCATTATTAAAGTTTCCAGGATTGACGAAAATATTTTTTTTAATACCTATAATTCTTTTTAGCCATTCTTTAATTGTAGTTTTTCCACTACTACCGGTGACACATATCATTCTTGTTTTTTTTGACCTGTTTCTTGAAAATTTAGCTAACTTTAAAAGCGCATCTGACGAATTTCTGACAGGAATTAAAATTTTTTTATCAATATTATTAATAGTATTTAAATACTTTTTTTCTATAATTGAACACTTAGCACCATTTTTTAAAGCATTTGAAATAAATTTATGTCCATTAAACTTTTCACCTTTAATAGGGATAAATAAACTTTTTTTTTTAATTGTCCTTGAATCTATTGAAACACTATCAACTACAAAATCTTTATTAATTTTGTGATTTAAAACTTTAGATAATTCTTTACTAGTCCACATTTTTTTTTTTATTTAAAATATTATTGACAGTTTCGTGATCACTAAAATATATTTTTTTATTTTTGACAATTTGATATTTTTCGTGACCTTTGCCGGCTATTAGAAGAATATCATTTTTTTTTAAATTATTTAATGCAAATTGAATTGCCTTTTTTCTATCACCAATATCTCTTATCTTTTTTTTTTGCTCTTTACCTAATTCCTGTTGCATATCATATCTTATTTTTCTTGGATCTTCATTTCTTGGATTATCATCAGCTAAAATAACTAAATCAGAAAACTTAAGTGCTTCTTTTGTCATTAGCTTTCTTTTTCCAATATCTCTTTCTCCACCACAACCGATAATTGAAATAAGTTTATTCTTTTTACTCATATTAAGTGCATTTAAAACATTATTTATTGCTTTTGGTGTATGAGCATAATCTACGAAAATTTTGAAACCTTTATCATAGATTTTTTCTATTCTTCCCTTTGGATTCTTTAATTTTTTTAATAAATCAAAATGTTTGATTGATAGATTTTTATCGTAAACTATGATTAATGAACAAATTAAATTATATATCTCAAAAATACTATTACATTTAAAGTTAACTTGATGAGATTCTTTTTTTAATTTAATTTGAACTTTAAAGGTTTCATTTTTTTTAGTAATTGACTCAATTTTTAAATATCTAGCTTTTCTTCCATAATCAAAAACTTTAATATTATTTTCACTGCAAACTTTATAAAAAAGACAAGATTCTTTATCATCGCTATTTAGAATAGCTATACTTCCTTTTTTTGAGTGCTCTTTGAATAACTTAAGCTTTGTCGATTTATAAATTTTCATAGATTTATGATAATCAAGGTGATCTCGACTTAAGTTTGTAAAAGCAATCTTTTCAAATTTTAAAGGGAAAAGTCTTCTTTTATCAATACCAATACTAGATGCTTCCAAAATTAAATTTGTACATTTCTTTTTATATATTTTGTTTAATATTTTATTTAAATCCTCTGAAATAGGTGTGGTCAGCCCTGAATCTGAAATTTTTTTTTTTTTAAAAATTGTTCCTAAAGTTCCAATACTTGCACATTTACGTTTTTCAATTTCCCAAATTTTTCTAGTATACTCACAAATACTTGTTTTTCCATTAGTTCCAGTTACTGCTACTTTTTCATTTATATTACTTGGGAAGATTTTTGTAGTAATTTCATTTGCCAGAGAAATGTGATCTTTTGAAATAATAATAATAATACTTTTGCTATTTTGTTTATAAAGAGTACTAGTTATAAAACTTGAGTTTTTATCTAATAATAGAACTATATTTTTTATATGAAGAATTTTTTTAATAAAATTCTCTCCATTAAATTTAGAACCTTTGATTGCTACAAAAATAAAATTCTGTTTCACACTAAAAGATTTTGTTGTTATGTCCTTTATAGAGATATTCTTTGGGTTTAATAAAGAATAATCAGTTGAGCAGTTTTTTAAGATATTAAATAATTTCATTAGTTTATTGAAGTTTTTGTTAGAGAATAATTATCTTTTAAATTATTTCCTTTTGAGATTTTTAAAATTGGTGCAATTCTTTTTATAATTTTTGAAAAAACTGGTGCAGCTGTATTTCCACCGTAGTATTTTTTTTCAATATTCTTAGGTTCGTCATACAAAATGAAAAGTAAGTATTTAGGGTTTTCAACTGGAAAGGTTCCTATGAATGAAGTTATAATTTTATCTTGAAAGTAACCGGTTTTATTTTTTGATTTATTTGCAGTTCCAGTTTTTCCTCCAATACTTATTCCTCTGACTTTTGCTTGTTTTCCTGTCCCATTTTCAACAATTTTATGAAGTAATTTATTTATTTTTTTAGAAGTTTCATTTTTGATAACCTGTTTTTTTATTACTTTTTGTTCTTTTATTATTTTGGGTTCTATTTTATGACCACCATTTACTAAACTTGCAAATTTTGTCACAAGACTAATAGGTGTAATTGAGAGACCATAACCATAACTAATTGTTTTAGATGCTACATCATTCCAGTCCTTTAATGATGGTAGACTATTACTAATTGAGTTTAAGCCTTCTATTTTTGTTTGATTGTTGAAACCTAACAAGTTAAAAAATATTCTTTGTTTTTTTATGCCAGTTTTTTCCAAGACTTTTATACTTCCAACATTAGATGATTTTGTAAAAATAGTATCAAAATCAACAGGTTCTTTCATTGGGAATTCATCAAAAACAGTTTTAGTTTTTGTTAGTGGATAGCCTTCTGAAATATCAAATAGATATTCAGTCGATATAGAGTTATTTTCGAATGCCATAGCTGCATTAAACATTTTCAATGTTGAACCCATTTCATATCTAGCATTAGTTATAAGATTACTTTCCGTAAAAGGTTTAATTTTTCCTGGATGATTAGGATTAAAATCTGGTAAAGATAGCATTGATAATATCTCACCATTATTAACATTCATCAAAATACCAGCTGCAGCCTTTGCACTAAATTGGTCTTTACCTTTTTGAATTTCTTCATATAAAATATTCTGAATTTTTACATCAACGGTCAAATTAAGTTTCATACCTTTAGAGAGTATCCCGTTAAAATTTTTTTCTAATTTACTTTGTGGAATTTCAAATTTTGATAAAAACCCAGTTATATGAGAAAATAGATTATTATGAGGATAAACTCTTTTTTTAGAAACTTGAAATATTAATCCTGGTTCACCAATAGCCTTAATTTTATTGCTTTTTTCTAATGAAATATGTCTTTCTATAAGTAAATATCGTTTTTTACTTAAAATATTTTTAAAATAATTTTTACCTTTTTGAGGGAAAATTAAACTTAAAGATTCAATGCTCTTTTGTTTATCAATTATTTTTTTTGGATCTAAATATAAATCCTTTGTAGAAATTGTTGCTGAAATTATTTTTTCATTTCTGTCAACTATTATTCCTCTTTTCGAGGGCAAATTTTTAGAATTAGTAAGATAATTTTGGCTTTTTTTTATAGAAGTTATAGAATAAAGATTATAAATTATGAATAATACAGTTGATAAAATTAATAAAAAAATAAAAAAAAATCTATTTTTCCCTTTTTCTAAACCTTTGCTAATCCTTCTTTCTTGAAGTAATTGAAATTCATTTGTTAAACTTATTTTAACTTTTGAATTAAGTACTTTGGGTATTACATTATTATAGAAAATTTCAGTTTTTTTCATTTTTAAAATTTAAAACGTCATCAAGGATTATTGGCTTAAAGTTATACATTTTATCATTTATTTTTTTTAGGTTTTCAGGTCTAATAATTGCTTCCCAATTTATTTTTTTTAAATAAATCTTTTCCTTGAGTATCTTCTTTTCTTTTTCAATAGAGGCAATTTTTTTTTTTTGATTAATATTTTCAAGATATACAAAAATATTTGTTAAAATTAAAAAAAAGAGTAATGAAGTATACTTTAAATTAATCATATTTTTTCTGCAGCCCTTAATTTTGCTGATCTAGCCCTTGGATTTTTTTTAATTTCAAAAGGTGAAGGTTTAATAGTTTTTTTTGTTAATATTTTTAACTGAGGTTCTTTTATTTCTTTATTCTTGAAGGGTAAGTGTTTGTAGTTATTTATAAAGTAACCACTATTCTCTCTGAAAAATTTTTTTACAATTTTATCTTCTAAAGAATGAAATGAGACCACAATTATTCGAGACTTTTTATTTAAATACATCAAGGATTTTTCTAATGCCTTTTCAAGCTCAATTAATTCATTATTTACATATATACGCAGTGCTTGAAATACTTTTGTTGCAGGATCAATTTTTTTGTTCTTTGTAAAATGGGAGACTCTTTTGATAATTTCTGAGAGTTCTTGTGTTGTTTCTATTTTCTTTTTTTTTCTTGAAATAACTATTTCTTTTGCAATTTTATATGAGTTTTTTTCTTCTCCATATTTAAAAAAAATATTTTTTAAATCTTCTTCACTGAAATTATTAATTATTAATTCTGCATTCATTTCTTTATTTGAATTCATTCCCATTCTCATATCAAGGGGTCCATTTTTTTTAAATGAAAATCCTCTATGAGATTTTTCTATTTGTGTATTTGATAATCCAAGATCAAAGGTTATACCGTCAATGTTTTTCTTATTGAAAAAATCTAATACATTATTAATATTACTAAATTTTTCATTTTTAAAAAAAAAATTTTTATTGTGAAGCATTTTAACTTTTTCAGCAAAAAAAATAGAATCTTTATCTCTATCAATAGCAATAACTTTACAAGAAGTGTTTCCTAAAATTTTTTTTGAATATCCTCCTTGTCCGAAAGTAGCATCAAGATAAATTCCGTTTTTTTTTGGTTTTAAAAAATCTAAAACCTCATCTACCATAACAGGAGTATGTTTTTTGATATTATTCAAAAAAATCTTTAATTAGCTTGTCTTCTCAGAAATGCAGGTATTTGAAGTAAATCTTCTTCAAAATTAGAATCCTTATCATTTATATTTAATTGTTCAGTTCTCAGAGGATTACCTTTTTTATTAGTCTCATGAAATATATCTTCATTTTTGATTTCTGTATTATTTTGTTTTTTTTCTATTTCATTCCAATCTTCGTTATTTCTTTCTAGGACTGGATCTGTTTCTAGTTTGTCTTCTTCAGTTTTATTTATTATTTTTGGTTTTGTATTATTGCTACTAAATATTTTACTAAAGATAGAAACTTTTTTTTCTTTTTTTTCCGATTCGATCCTAAATTCTTTTGCTTTTTCTTCTAAATCTCTAATTTGAGTCTCCGAATCTTTTTTTTCTAATTTTTCAGTGTTATTTAACTTAACACTAAAACCGGTATTATCTTTATCTAGGATAACTTCATTCTTTATCTCATTACCTTCTTCTTTATATGTTTCAGATTCTCCTAAAAAAACTTCTTTATTGATTGATACCTCCTTTAGGTTGGTTTCTTTATATTTGTCAAACTCACTTATATTATAGTTATTAGCCTGATTTTGAAGATAATTTTCAGATTCAATACCAGTTGAAATAACTGAAATTTTAAACTTTCCAATAAAATTCTCATCTTTTGTTAATCCCCAGATAAGATTAGCATTCTCATCTGATTCTTCTCTTATTCTATTTAAAGCTTGATCAACTTCGTGCAAAGTTATGTCTTCACCTCCCGTAATGTTTACCAAAACTCCCTTCGCTCCCGACATTGAGTTGTACTCTAATAAAGGATTAGAAATAGCTTCTTCAGTTGCTTTTAATGCTCTATCTTCTTCTTGTGAAATTGCTGTTCCCATATGAACTTTTCCTGTTTCGCTCATTACGGCTCTTACATCAGCAAAATCATGATTAATTATTCCTGGTTTTAACATTAGATCCATTATACTCTTAACTCCATCAATAAGAACGTCATTAGCTAACTTAAATGCATCAGTATAAGTTGTATCTGTTTTAGCTAGATGAAAAATATTTTGATTAGGTATTATTATTAAGTTATCAACATATTTTTGAAGTTCGCTTATACCTTCTTCTGCTTGTTTCATTCTTCTTTTTCCTTCATAATCTAATGGTTTTGTTACCACACCAACTATTAAGATGCCTAAGTCTTTTGCTATTTTAGCAATGATTGGCGAAGCACCTGTTCCAGTTCCACCACCCATTCCAGCAGTTAGGAATACCATATTAGTATCTTCTAAATATTCTTTGATTTCGCCTGATACTTCCTCTGCAGACTGCTTTCCTATATCTGGATCAGCGCCTGCACCTAAACCTTGTGTACATGTAGGTCCCAATTGTAATGTTTCTTCAGAGGAGGAATGACTTAGAGCTTGACTATCGGTATTTACGCTTAAAAATGAAACACCTTTTATTCCTGATTCAATCATACTATTTATGACATTACCACCTGCTCCGCCAACTCCTATGACTGAAATTTTTGGTGATAAATTGTTAACTTTTGAAGGTATTTTTAAATGTAGTGTCATTTTTTTCTCCTGATTTTTCCTAGATACCTCTCGGTATTGGGCTTAATCTTGGGTTAAGGTTTCTTTCTAAAGCTTTTTGGATAGTTTTTTTCTTTTGATTATCATAAGACTTTGGTTCCCAAATCTGAAAAGTAGGTCCGAGTCCGACAAACAATACTTGATCTTTTATCGAAGTATGATCTAATAGTTTTTTAGGAATAATAATTCGACCTTCTTTATCAAACGGTATTTTTTCTGCTTCACTAAAATATAAAGATATTAAATCAAATTCTTCTTTAGAATAGTCATCATTCTGGTCAAGATTGTCAGCTATAGCTTCCATTCTGTCAATTCCGCATGAATCCAAACAATTTAATGTATAAGAAGGAAATGCAATAATACCCTTGAAGCTTTGTTTATTTAATGTACTTCTATAGTTTGAAGGTACAGAAACCCTAGACTTTGAGTCTATCTTGTTCAGGGTAGTTGATAAAAAAAGTGCCATATTATTTCCAAAAAAATTTATAATTGGGATAATATGGGATTTTATGGTATTTTGTACCACAATATCAACTAAAAAAAAAAAAAACTAGATGATCTGTAAGCCGGATTCTGTACCAATTATAGGCAATGGCTATTCATCTTGAATAATCGTTACCAATTATTTCTTGCGTCTTACCTAGCATAACGTAGAGTATCGTCTGACAATTTAATGACTATGCATACTTAGACTTGCTTCCAATGGGGTTTACAAAGCCATTAGTGTTACCGCTAATGCGGTGAGCTCTTACCTCACCTTTTCAACCTTACCAAAAAATGGCGGTATATTTTCTGTTGCACTTTCCCTAAGGTCTCCCTCGCCGGAAGTTATCCGGCATTGTTACTCTATGAAGTCCGGACTTTCCTCCTAAAAAAGGCAGCCATTCGATCATCTAGTAGATACTTATAATTAAAAAAACATAAAAAAGTCAATTTAATTTTTAGTTAAATCAAGTAATCCATTTGTTTTTAATAAACTTAAGTAAGTTGGTTTTTTATTTAGAAGTTTTGGCAAATGATGGCGATGAAAAGAATTAATAATTTTTTGATTTTTTTTAAAAGATTGACTATTTTTTACCTCAGAATATCCAATCTTTCGAAGATTTTTAATAAAGATTAAAAAATCATTTCCATTTAGTTCTTGATAAAAATTTTTATTTGAACCTTCAACTTCAAACCAATTTCCCAAAGAACTGTCAGATAGTTTTTTCCAAGGAAAAAAAACTCCCGGATCAATTTTTCTTGAAGGTGCTACGTCACTATGACCTAAAAAATTTTCTTTTTTAATTTGATGTTTTTTTTTAAGAAATTTCAACAAATTTATTAATGACTCAATTTGAGGCTTAGTATATTCTTCTTTTTTTAACTCACCCTTATTAACAACCTCAATACCAATAGAACTATTGTTAAGATTTTTTATTTTTTTCCAAAAAGAAACTCCAGCATGCCAAGCTCTTTTAGAATCATTAATTAGATTATAAATTGAACCATCTTTATCAAGAACGTAATGACAACTAACTTTTCTTTTTGGTGAACAAAGAATTTCAATTGCTTCAAGTAATGAATCTGTCTCTGTATAGTGAATTATAATATATTTGATTTTTGGATTATTTTCCCTATTATCAAAATTTGATGATTTAAATTTTTTTGAAATTTTTATGTTCATGATTCTAATATTTTTATAATTTAATCTGAGATTTGAAAATGAAATTTTTTTTAATATTTGTGTCCTTAATTTTTTTGTCTTTAAGCGTATATGCAAAAGACAAAATATATAATCTTAAACCTTTGACAAATTTTTACATGAATCCAGAAAAATCATCTCCAATAATCTATCCTATAGAACTTGGTTATGAAATGTTTCTAGAAAAAAAAAATGGTGATTGGTATAATGTTAGGGATAATAATACTGGTTTACTAGGATGGGTTTTTAAAGACGATTTTGGGAATAAAAAGCCGAGTGATGTATCAAAATCTAGTGATTTTGATAAATCTTTTCTGATTTTCAAGGAGAAGGTTATCGAAATGAGTAAATCAATAGAAAATGCAATAGGAGTTAAAACATTTACAGATGTCAAACATATAGGTGGCGTTGCTGCAAAAATTATTGCTGATGATGATTGGTTTAAAGGAAGGAGACATCAAAATCAAGCATTTCAAGTATACGAAATTTGGAAAAATCAAAATCAATCCCCTTCATTTTTATCTTTTAGGAATGATAAAGATGAAGAGCAGTTTATTGTTTTATCAGGACCTCATAGGCCCAGATATTTGAGATCTAGTAAAAAATAAATTTGATGGGAAAATTTTTAATTTCTATTTTTTCTTTATCCTTAATTCTTGGCCTATGCATTTTTTCAGTTTTAATACTAGTGGAAAAAAAATATTTAAAAAAAATAGTTATAGAAGAAATCTCAAAAAAAACTGACAAAGACATAAGTTTTGAAGAAAATATCAAGCTTTCTTTTTTACCAAATCCAAGTATATCAATCCCTGAGTTAAAAATCTCAGATAAGGAAAATTTTTTAGAAATTAAAACAAAAAAATTAGTTGTTTTTTTTAGTTGGTCTTCAGTTTTTAGTTCTAAACCTAGGATTAGATTGATAGAAGTTTATGAACCTGTCGCAAAAATTGAGATTAAAAAACAACAAAATAATGCTGGAATTGAATCACACAAGATATTTCAAAATGTGAGTTTTAATTTAATTAATTCTAGAGAAAAAAAAATATTCAATTTAAAAGAAAAAATAATTAGTCATTTATCTCTTTTCGATATGATTTCAGTTTTAAATGGTAGTCTTGAATATAAGGTAAATAAAAGTGAACATAACTTTACTAACATTAATTTTGATTTTAAAAATTCTGATTTAATAGAAATACAGGGTGAATTTTTTTACAGAAATTTTTTATCTAATTTTGTTTTTAAGACTCAAACCAGTAAATTAGATGAATTTAATATTGATTTAGAACATTTTTTTAAACAATCAAATAATAAAACGAAAATTTCAGGAAAAGCTATTCTTTTAAATGATAATATTTCTTTTAAGGGAAATTTAAAAAGCAAAGTAATTGATTATGATGAAATTGATTTAATTAATAATAAAATTACTAATGTTGTTTTTAGAAAACCAAAAATATATCAAGCAGCAATAAAAGATTTTTTTATCTCGGGTTTGCAATATGATATTGAAATTAAATCTTTAGTAGACATTTTTAATCTTTCAGATCATCAATTAAAGAATACTTCTTTTGTAATAAATGCCAATAATAATTTTGTTAATATTGTTAAGTTAAAAACAAATTATTTAAACTCCTTAGTAGAAGGAAATTTAAATTATTCACACAAAAGTAAAGAACTTAATGGTCTTGCTACTATTAATGATTTTGTCATTCCTAAGTTGCTTTTTGGTGAAACTAAATTTGATTTATTAGGTGGTAAAACAAATGGTGTAATAAGTTTAGAATCTAGAGGTGAAATTAATGATTTTTCTAGATTATTACAAAATAGTTTTGTTAATACAAAACTGAAAATAAATGAACCAGTTCTTAAAGGAATCGATATCAATAAAATAACTGAAAATATTGATAATATAGGTAATGTTTCAGATTTTCTGAACCTTTTAAATTATAAAAATTTTTCTGGATTAACTAAGCTTAATATTATTGATATTAATTTAAATTTAAAGTCTGGACTTCTAAATATAGAAAAAATTATAACCCAAAATAAAAACCTATTTGTAGAAACAACTGGTAAATATTCTTTAAAGAATGAGAATTTAGAAATTTCTAATAAAATAAATTTAAAAACAAAAAAATTAAATCAACTTCCTGATTTTTATATTAATCTAAATGGAAATTCAAAGAAATATAAAGTTTCATATGATCTCGATAATATTAAGAAAAAACTATTTAATGATACTATAAAGAATATTTTAAAGAAAAATAAGGGAAAATTAAAACTTGAT